>Ga0256405_10001209_pt1 | contig 72945 bp, 54 predicted proteins | sample RumenRJG_02DNA_FD_189096 | JGI IMG/M metagenome (GOLD analysis project Ga0256405, IMG submission 189096) | Bovine rumen microbial communities from Lethbridge, Alberta, Canada - RJG_02 | ecosystem: Host-associated > Mammals > Digestive system > Stomach > Rumen | place: Canada: Alberta...
CTCATAAATTCAAGTAGATTTTACCATGATACAGCCCCTGAATCCCGAATGAATTTTAAACTTTCTCGACTTTTTAATGGGGTGTGGAATTTAATCTTGCATACGGACTTTACTTTGACAAGTCACGCAAAATGTCCGTATCTTTTTGAATTATTTCGACAAAAGCGACGTATTACTTTGCCAGTGCCAGAGTCTCTCTTGCGATTGCCAGCTCTTCGTTGGTGGGAACAAGGAGAATCTTTACCTTGGAGTCATCGGTGGAGATGATTCTCTCCTCACCGCGGACATTGTTCTTCTCCGGGTCAAGCTTTGCGCCCAGGTAGCCCAGGTGTGAGCATACGTTTGCACGCATCTCTATGTTGTTCTCGCCGATACCTGCGGTAAAGCAGATGGCATCCACGCCGTTCATGACAGCTGCGTAGGAGCCGATGTACTTGATGACATCATAGTCGAACACATCCAGAGCCAGCTTTGCTCTCTCATTGCCTGCCGCAGCAGCAGCGCCCAGGTCGCGGCCGTCGCTGGATACGCCGGAAATTCCCAGCATACCGGACTTCTTGTTGAGGATGTTGTTCATGCCGTCCAGATCAAGGCCTTCCTTCTTGCCGACGAAGTCGATGATGGCCGGATCGATGTCACCGGAACGGGTTCCCATGACAAGCCCTTCCAGCGGGGTAAGACCCATGCTGGTGTCCACGGACTTGCCGTGATCCACGGCGCAGATGGAAGCACCGTTGCCCAGGTGGCAGACGATGATCTTGAGGTCTTCGACCTTCTTGCCCAGCATCTCGGCAGCTCTCTTGGATACATAGCTGTGGGAGGTGCCGTGGAAGCCATATCTTCTTACCTTGTACTTCTCATAGTACTCATAGGGGATACCATAGATGTAAGCCACTTCCGGCATGGTCTGATGGAACGCGGTATCGAATACGGCAACGTTCGGTACGCCCGGCATCAGCTTCTGGCAGGCCCGGATACCGATGAGGTTGGCCGGGTTGTGCAGCGGTGCAAGGTCGTTGCACTCTTCGATGGCAGCCATGGTCTCGTCGTTGATGAGGCAGGAGGAGGTGAACTTCTCTCCGCCGTGGACAACACGGTGGCCGACAGCACCGATCTCGGAAAGGCTCTTTACTACGCCCTTCTTCTCATCGGTCAGAGCTGCGATAACAGCGCTGATAGCCTCGCTGTGGGTGGGCATCGGAATCTCGGTAACTTCCTTCTCACCGCCGGCCGGCTGATAGGTCAGTGCGCCGTCGATGCCGATTCTCTCGCAGAGACCCTTGGCAAGAACTGCCTCGGTATCGGAGTTGATCAGCTGATACTTCAGAGAAGAGCTTCCGCAGTTGATAACTAAAATGTTCATGGGTGACCTCCAGATTATTCTTAATTTGTTTATTACTTTGCAGCCATCTGTGCCTGAACAGCGGTCATGGCAACAACGCCTACGATATCATCTGCATAGCAGCCGCGGCTTAAGTCGTTAACCGGCATGGAAAGGCCCTGCAGAACCGGTCCGTATGCGTTGGCCTTCGCCAGTCTCTGTACCAGCTTGTAGCCGATGTTTCCTGCCTCAAGGCTCGGGAATACCAGAGTGTTGGCCTTGCCTGCCACCGGGCTGTTCGGTGCCTTAAGGGCTGCAACGGTGGAATCCAGGGCTGCATCGAGCTGAAGCTCGCCGTCCAGCTTGATATCCGGATACTTCTCATGTGCGATCTTTACGGCATCCTGTACCTTGGTGACATCATCATGCTTTGCGCTGCCCATGGTGCTGTAGGAAAGCATGGCAACTCTCGGCTCTGCGCCGATGAAGCTCTGGAAGGACTCTGCGGAAAGGAATGCGATCTCCGCCAGCTTCTCGCCGTCGAAATCGGTGTTTACCGCGCAGTCTGCGAAGATGAACTGACCCTTCTCGCCGTATTCGCAGTTCGGAACCTCAACTACGAAGAAACCGGATACGCTGTGGATGCCCGGTCTGGTCTTTAAGAGCTGCAGTGCCGGACGGATGGTGTTGCCGGTGGAATGGCATGCGCCGGATACAACGCCGTCAGCATCGCCGCACTTGCACATCAGGCATGCATAGTACATGTAGTCCTTCTCCATCTGCTCTTTCGCCTGCTCCGGAGTAAGGCCCTTGCTCTTTCTGAGCTCTACGAACTTGTCGATATACTTCTGCTTATTGGGATCGTTAAAGGGATCAACGATGGTAATACCCTCAAGGTTGTAGCCCTTTCCGTTCTTCTCGATCTCTTCCGGTGTTCCGATGATGACCAGGTTTGCGATATCCTGTGCCACGATCTTCTCCGCCGCTTCATAGGTTCTGTGGTCCATAGACTCCGGAAGCACAATGGTCTTCTTGTCAGCTCTGGCCTTTTCCATCATTACATCAATAAATGCCATGGTAGTTAACCCCTTTCACGATAAAAATATGGAATGAAATCCATGTACATAACAATAATTATTATATACCACCATTTTTTATGGCACAAGTAATAAAGGCCCCAAAAAGCGGCAAGATTGTTCTTTTGGCGAAACAAGTTTTTCATAAATTCATGAAGAATCCCCCGGCTTTCCCCTTTCGCGGAGATAAAAAAATACTTATAATATCTTTGAATAAGCGGAGGAAACACTATGAAGATACTGGGCATTACAGCAGAATACAATCCCTTTCATACGGGTCACGAAGAGCAGATACAAATCGCCCGGAACGAGGCAGGCGCAGACTGTGTTATCGCAGTCATGAGCGCCTCTTTCGTGCAGCGGGGAGAGCCTGCCGTCTATGACAAGTATGTCCGGACGAAACTTGCCCTTCTGGGCGGTGCCGATATCGTATTTGAGCTGCCGGCCCCCTTTTCCGCGGCCGCAGCCGGCGATTTTGCCGCCGCAGGCGTAAGTCTTCTGGAGAGTCTCGGAACGGATATTCTCTGCTTCGGCAGCGAGTGCGGAAGCCTGGAGGACCTGTCGGCCCCGGCAAAAGTGCTTTCTGAAGAGCCGCCGGAATTCCGTTCGCATCTCCAGGCTCTCCTGAAGGAAGGGAAGCCTTTTCCGGAGGCCCGCGCGGAGGCCCTCTCGTCCATTCTTTCCAGAGAGGATATCTCAGCGCTTCTTAAGGCCCCCAACAACATCCTGGGCCTGGAATACCTGCTGGCCATGAAAAAGATAAACAGCCGTATGACTGCCTTCACCCACAGAAGAAAGGGAACCGGCTACCACGAAGGTGCGCTTCCGGAAGAATCATCCTTCGCCTCCGCCACGGCGCTCCGGGCCTGCCTTTTATCCGGAGATATGAAGAAGGCCCTGCCCTTTCTTCCGGACAAAGCCGAACAGGCGCTCCAGGGAGAACGCCCCGTCTGCGCCGACGATTTTTCTCTTCTGCTGGATTATGCCCTGCTCCGGGGACTTCCTCCGACCGATGAAATCGAAGGATTTGACCAGTCCCTCTCCGACCGCCTCCGCGGGATGGATCCGGAGGCCATGTCCTTTTCCGATAGGGTTCTCCGCCTGAAGTCCAGAAACTATACCGAGACCCGCATCCGGCGGGCCCTTCTGCATCTCCTTCTGGGCATCCGGAAAGAGGACGTGGCCCTCTGGAAGGAGAATCTTCCCGGTTATGGGCGGATCCTCGGCTTCCGGAAAGAGGCGGCGCCCTTCCTTAAAGAGATCAAAAAACGCGCCGCAGTCCCGCTGATTGCAAAGACTGCCGACGCGAAATCTCTTCTATCTCCGGCCGCTTACTCCCTCTTTGAAAAGGAAGTAGAGGCCGCGCACATTTACCAGACGGTGCGCGCAGGCAAAGGACTTCCCTTCCGGAATGAGTACCGGCAGGGACCGGTCATTCTCAGCCGGCCATAATCTCTCTTGCGACGTAGACGCCGCTGGCGGAGGCGTGGGACAGGGAGTGGGTAACGCCGCTGCCGTCCCCGATGATATAGAGCCCGGGATACCGGGACTCCAGGTGTTCGTTCACCTCGACCTCCATATTGTAGAACTTGACCTCCACGCCGTAGAGCAGCGTGTCATCATTGGCCGTACCCGGGGCGATCTTGTCCAGGGCGTAGATCATCTCGATGATGCCGTCCAGAATCCGCTTGGGCAGAACCAGGCTCAGGTCTCCAGGCTCTGCGGACAGGGTCGGCGTGACAAAGCTTTCCTCGATGCGGCTGTGGGTGCTTCTCCTTCCTCGGATCAGATCCCCGAATCGCTGAACGATTACGCCGCCGCCCAGCATGTTGGAGAGTCTTGCGATGCTCTCACCGTAGCCGTTGCTGTCCTTGAATGGAACGGAGAAATGTTTGGACACCAGGAGGGCAAAGTTCGTGTTGTTCGTCTGCTTTGCCGGATCCTCATAGCTGTGGCCGTTGACGGTGACAATGCCGTTGGTATTCTCATTGACCACGATGCCCCGGGGATTCATGCAGAAGGTGCGCACCCGGTCCTCGAACTTCTCGGTCCGGTAGACAATCTTGCTCTCATAGAGCTCATCCGTCAGATGAGAGAACAGCTCCGCCGGAAGCTCCACCCGGACGCCGATGTCCACACGGTTCGACTTGGTCGGGATATCCAGATACTCACAGACCTTCTGCATCCATTTGCTTCCGCTTCTGCCCACGGAGATAATGCACTTCCCGCAGGTATACTCTCCCTTTTCCGTCACCACCCGGTATCCGTCCTCGTCGGTTTCCACCCTGCGGACCGGGGTCAGGAAGAAGAAATCCACCTTTTCCTTCAGCTTCGCATACAGATTCTCCAGAACCACATAGTTGATATCCGTGCCCAGGTGGCGCACGGAGGCATCCAGGAGCTTTAAGCGGTTCTGCATACAGACCCTCTTTAACCCGGTGTTGGCTGTGGAATAGAGCTTTGTTCCCGCGCCGCCGTGGGCCATGTTGATCTCATCCACATAGTGCATCAGCTCCAGGGCTTTCTGCTTTCCGATGTACTCAAAGAGCGTTCCCCCGAAATCATTGGTGATATTGTATTTTCCGTCGGAAAATGCACCCGCACCGCCGAAGCCGCTCATAATAGAGCAGCTTTTGCAGCCGATGCAGGATTTGATCTTATCCCCGTCGATGGGGCACTTCCGGTTTTCCAGCGCATTGCCGGACTCAAACACCGCAATCTTTAATTCCGGCTTTTTCTCCGTCAGTTCGTAGGCCGCATAGATTCCGCCCGGCCCTGCGCCGATAATTATCACGTCATAGTCTGTCATATTTCCGATATTTCCTTTTATCAGTTTTTAAATGAATGCACCGGAGCCGGGATTCTTCCCTTCCGGTTCACAAAGGCCGAGCAGTCAAATCCGTTCACCGGAATGATGGGCGCATAGCCCAGAAGTCCGCCGAACTCTGCGCTCTCTCCCACACCCTTGCCGATGACCGGGATGAGTCTGACCGCCGTGGTCTTCTGGTTGATCATGCCGATGGCTGCCTCGTCCGCAATGATGCCGGCGATGGTGGTGGCCTTCGTGTCGCCCGGGATGGCGATCATGTCAAGGCCCACGGAGCAGACACAGGTCATGGCCTCCAGCTTCTCCAGAGTGAGGGAGCCGCGGGTTACCGCATTAATCATGCCCTGGTCCTCGCTGACGGGGATAAAGGCGCCGGAGAGGCCCCCCACATAGGAGCTGGCCATAATGCCGCCCTTTTTCACCTGGTCATTGAGAAGTGCCAGAGCTGCCGTTGTTCCAGGCGCACCGGTGCTCTCCAGGCCAATCTCCTCCAGAATATCCGCCACGCTGTCGCCCACCGCCGGGGTCGGCGCAAGAGACAGGTCGATGATGCCGAAGGGAACGCCTAAACGCTTCGATGCCTCCTGGGCCACCAGCTGTCCCACACGGGTTACCTTGAAGGCGGTCTTCTTGATGGTCTCGCACAGAACCTCAAAGCTCTGGCCGCGAACCTGGGAAAGGGCCGTCTTGACAACGCCGGGGCCGCTGACGCCCACATTGATGATGGCATCCGCCTCGGTGACGCCGTGGAAGGCGCCCGCCATGAAGGGGTTGTCATCCGGGGCGTTGCAGAACACCACCAGCTTTGCGCAGCCGATGGAATCATTTTCCTTTGTGGCCTCCGCCGTCTCCTTCACAATCTCACCCATGAGACGGACCGCATCCATGTTGAGTCCCGTCTTGGTGGAACCCACATTGACGGAGCTGCAGACCCGCTCTGTTTTCGCAAGGGCCTCCGGGATCGACCGGATGAGCAGCTCCTCTGCCGGCGTCATGCCCTTGCTCACAAGGGCAGAATACCCGCCGATAAAGTTGACGCCGATCTCCTTGGCTGCCCGATCCAGGGTCTCCGCCAGCTCCACGAAATCCTCCGGGCTGTGGCAGGCGGCCGCACCGATCAGGGCAATGGGCGTCACCGAAACTCTCTTATTGACGATGGGAATGCCGAATTCCCGGGAGATGTGCTCTCCCACGTCCACCAGGTTTCCCGCATACCGGAGAATCTTTCCGTAGATCCGGGTCTTCAGCACGCCGAGGTCGCTGTCAATGCAGTCCAGGAGGCTGATGCCCATGGTGATGGTGCGCACGTCCAGCGATTCCGCCGATATCATCTGGTTGGTTTCCAGAACTTCACTCATATTTACCATATCGCAGTTCTCCCTTCCTTACAGCCGGTGCATGCTGGTAAATATTTCCTCGCGCTGGCAAAGTACCTGCACGCCCTTCTGCTCGCCGACAGCGGCCAGTTCCTTCGCCATCTCATCGAAGGTCTTCTCCATCCGGGACACGTCCACGATCATCATCATGTTGAAGTAATCCTGCAGGATCGTCTGGGTAATATCGAGAATGTTGATGTGATTCTCCGCCAGATAGGTGCATACGGCAGCCACGATACCCACGGTATCCTTGCCGACCACGGTAATAACAATCTTGCTCATAATCTTCCTCCGCTTCTTAAATGGTAATGATTTCCGACATCCGGTCCCTGCGGGCCACGGATATGTTGAAATCCTTTGCCTGATATTCGGTGTCGCTCTGGTCAATCTCCAGCCGGACCGTCTCGTAGGCCAGCTCCGGAATATTGTTCTCCTGGCTCAGATGTCCCAGGAAAATGTGCCGGATCCCATCATGCAGAATCGTGCTGATGAGACGCCCGCTGTTTTCGTTGGACAGATGGCCGAAATCACTGAGAATCCGCCGCTTCAGCGGATAGGGATAGGGGCCGGCCTCCAGCATCCGCACATCATGATTGGCCTCCACGAGAAGGGCATCCAGATTCTGCAGATGGTCGATGATATACTGGCTGTAATGGCCCATGTCCGTGGCCACCGCCACCGACTTTCTTCCCTCGCTCACCCGGTAGGCCACCGGATTTGCCGCATCATGATCGATGGAAAAGGGCAGGATCTTCAGGTCCCCGATGGAAAAATCCGCATCCGGAAGGATCGGTCTAAGGAGCTCCTCCGGAATCTCTCCCAGGCTCTTCGATGCCTTTATCTGCGTGAGCGTCTCCTTTGTCCCGTAGATAGGGATCGCCTTCCGTCTCGCCAGAACACCTAACCCCTTGATATGGTCCGAATGCTCGTGGGTTACCAGGATCCCTGAAAGGTCCCTGGCCTCCACGCCGATCTCGTGCAGGCTCTGTTCAATACGCTTGTTGCTGATGCCCGCGTCCACGAGGATATGTGTCCCGTCGCTTCCGACGTAGATACAGTTTCCGCTGCTTCCGCTGGCAATGGATACCATTCGCATAGATTTACTGTTCCCTTTTCTGTTCCATAATCTCCCGGATCTGGCGTTCAGCCTCCTCGTGGGTGGTGCTGTTGTTGATGACAGCATCCGCCCCGCGCCGGTATTCCGCATCCGACATCTGGCTTGCAATGATGGACTCGCACTTCTCTCTGGAATATCCCCGGTCCTTCATCAGCCGTTTGATCCGGACCTCCGGGTCCGTGTAGACATACCAGGTATAATCAAACATGTTCCGGTGTTCGCTGTCCACGGGAAGGGCCGCCTCGGCCACCACCAATGAGTCTCCCGCCGCTTCCATCTCCCTGCGGATTTTATCCCAGGTGATGGGGTGGATAATGGCGTTCACGCCGGCCCGCGCACTGTCATCGTGGTAGATGCGCTCTGCCATCGCGGCCCGGTCGATGGTCCCGTCCGCAGCCAGAATATCCTTCCCCAGAAGTTCAACCACCCTGCGGTAGCCCTCTTCTCCCGGCTCCATCAGCTCCTTTGCCAGGTCATCGGCCCGGAGTATCTTTGCGCCGTATTCTTCCTCCAGAAAGCGCAGCACCGAGCTTTTTCCCGCGCCGACGCCGCCGGTCAGATGAATTCTCATAAATGTACCTCTATTTTGTCTCAAACCAGGTTTTCCCGGTCTTCATTCCAATCTCCAGCTCTACCTTCAGATCCGCGGCATGCTTCATCTCTTCTTCCAGAAGAACCGCCACCTTCTCCTGCTCTTCCGGCGCCGTCTCTACCAGCAGTTCATCGTGGATCTGCAGCACCAGGCGGGATTTAAAGCCCTCCTTTCGGAGTCTCCGGTCCACCCGGATCATCGCAATCTTAATGATATCCGCCGCCGTGCCCTGGATGGGTGCGTTCATGGCCACCCGCTCGCCGAACTGCCGCTGCATGAAATTAGCTGCCTTCAGTTCCGGAATCGGCCGTCTTCTGCCGAAGGCCGTCACGGAATACCCCGTCTCCTTCGCCGATGCCACCAGCGCATCCAGGAACTGTTTTACCTGCGGATAGGATTCAAAGTAACTGCTGATATAATCGGCCGCCTCTTTCCGGGAAATGCTCAGGTTGTCGCTCAGGCCGAAGGCGCTGATGCCGTAGACGATGCCGAAATTCACCGCCTTGGCATTCCGGCGAAGCTCCGGCGTCACCTCGGCGAGGGGCACGCCGAATACCTTGGAGGCCGTGATGGCATGGATATCCTCCGCCTCCCGGTAGGCCTCAATCAGGTTTTCGTCCCCGGACATGGAGGCGAGAACACGGAGCTCAATCTGGGAGTAGTCGGCATCGGTAAAGAGATAGCCTTTCCGCGGCACAAACAGCTTCCGAATCTCTCTTCCCAGCTCCATCCGGACCGGAATATTCTGCAGGTTCGGCTCGGTGCTGCTGATTCGGCCTGTCGCCGTGATGGTCTGGTTAAAGGTACCGTGAATCCTTCCGTCGGGACCGATGTAATCGGCAAGCCCGTCGGCGTAGGTGGACTTCAGCTTCGTCACCTGCCGGTAATCCAGGATCTTCTGCACAAAGGGATAGTCAACCGCCAGCTTCTCGAGAACGCCGGCCGCTGTGGAATATCCTGTCTTGGTCTTCTTTCCGCCGGGCATGTGCATCTCATCGAAAAGGATCTCGCCCAGCTGCTTCGGGGAATTAATATTGAAGGTCTTTCCGGTTTCACCGTAGATTTCCTTCTCCAGCTCATCCACCCGGACCGCCAGCTTCTCCCCGTATTCACGAAGGCTCTCCCGCTCTACGGCGATGCCCTCCTCTTCCATATGGAACAAGGAATACACCACCGGCATCTCCACCTCCCGGAACAGCATATCCATTCCGGTCTCCTGCAGCTTGTTCCACAGGATATCGCCTGCCGCATATGCCACATAGGCCATAAAGCCGGCGCAGCGAAGGGCCTTGCTCTCCTCCGTCTCCCAGGCTGTCTCCCAGTTGGCCTTTCCTAAAAGGTCTGCGCGGGAGGGAACCGTCATTCCCAGATAATCCCTGGCGATGTCGTCATAGCCGTAGGTATCCTTCAGCGGATTTAACAGATATGCGGCAACGCCCAGGTCCCGGAGGGCGCATCTTCCCTCCGCATTCCGGTCTCCGTCCTTCACCGAAGAGGAAGCAAATGGCAGCAGGTCCTTCAGGTCCAGCACCTGCACCATCGGATTCTCTGAAAGAATCTCCGCGGCCTTCGCAGCAAGATACTCACCGGTCAGAAAGCCGCCGGCCGGAAGAATAAAGGTATTCTCCCCATCGGTGCAGAGTGAAAGACTTATCACCTTATTTCCGTCGTGCTGCAGAGCAAGACCTGCTGTCTTAGCCTCCTTCGCCCGCATAAACAGATCCTCGGCTTCTGCAAAATCCGTGACCCTCCGGAAGTGATCCTCCGCCTTCGGCATCTCCATCCCGTCGATGTCGAACCGCTGCAGAATCGACTTGAACTCCAGTCCCGTCAGCAGCTGATAGGCCTCCTGGGTGTAGATATTGCCCACGGCGCTGTCTGCAGGGTTAAAATCAATATCCGCATCGATGCAGATGGTGGCCAGCGTCTTGCTCATCTGCGCCATATCGTAATGCTCCGCCAGGGCCTTCTGGGCTCTGGGCGGCTTAATCTCTTCCACATGGGCGTAGGCATTCTCGATGGAGTGCCAGGCCGTGATGATGGCCGTCGCCGTCTTCTCACCAATGGAAGGAACGCCAGGGATATTGTCGGAGCTGTCCCCCATCAGGGCCTTCAGGTCAATAAACTCCTGCGGAGTCACCTGATATTCTCTCAAAACATCCGCCGGAAAATACCGGTGCACCTCCGTTGTTCCCTTCACTGTCTTCGGCAGGCAGATCTGAATCCTCTCATCCGCCAGCTGCAGCAGATCCCGGTCGCCGGAGAGGATCGTCACATCCATTCCGGCCGCCTGGCTTCTCTTGGCCACGGTTCCCAGGATATCATCGGCCTCAAAGCCGGACTTCGTGAGAATCGGGATATTCATGGCGGTGAGGACTTCCTTGATGACCGGCACCTGCTCATGCAGCTCCTCCGGCATCGGCTTTCTCGTCCCCTTGTACTCCGCATACATCTTGTGGCGGAAGGTAGGGTCTTTCAGGTCAAAGGCCACCGCCAGGTGATCCGCCTTCTCATCATCCAGCACCCGGAACATAATATTCAGAAATCCGTAGACCGCGTTGGTATGCAGTCCCTTCGAGTTGGTCAGATCCGGAACGCCGTAGAATGCCCGGTTCAGTATGCTGTGTCCGTCTATGAGAAGAAGCTTCATGCTTATTCCTCGTCTTTCTATTCTGCTCGCCCCACAGGGGCGAGAGCCCCGCGGCTCAGAGCGGTTCAGAGGTACGCCTGTGGCGTACCTTCATTTCCTTACATCACCGGGAACAGCCACACTCTCAGCTGCAGCGCCACCGCCAGAAGGGCGGCCATGGCTCCCAGAGTTTCAAATACATAACTCAGCACCCGCAGCGTAAAAAAGGTGCGCACATGCCGGTGGGACTCCTCCAGCCTTCTCCTGAGCCTTCCCACGATATCGGAGGTTCCGAAGGTGATGCTGTCCGAATCCAGCTGTTTTAAGCCCACATCCACCATGTAATAGATTTCCAGTTCTTCCCGGCAGGCGGGACAGGAATCCACATGCCGAAGAAACGCCGCCAGTTCATCGCCGTCCAGTTCATCCCGGATATAGGGAAGTACCTTCCGCTCCGCTTCACTGCATCTCACAGCATCTTCCCCTTCCTCAGATAATCTCCGACTTCCATGAGCGAAGATAACACTGCCTCCGCCAGTTCCTCCATCTCCTCCGTGGGGCGGGCCAGATCCGGTACCATCAGGGGCCGCATTCCCGCCGCACTGGCAGACCGGATTCCGTTGTAGGAATCTTCAATGGCAAATGCTTCCGAAGGCAAAACCCCTATGGCCTCGCAGGCCATCAGATAGATATCCGGCGCCGGCTTGCTCCTCTTCAGCATGTCGCCGCCGATCACGCACCCGAACAGGTCCCGGAGTCCCGCATCCCGAAGCTCCTGCTCCACAACCGCCTTTCGGGTGGAGGAGGCAACCGCGGTTTTTATCCCGGCTTCGTTGAGCTCTTTCAGCAGCGAAAAGATCCCCGGCTTCATCGGCAGCTTTCCGCCGTCCGCCTGTTCATGATAAATGCGGGACAGATCCTTCTGCCGCTCCTCAAAGGGGAAGTCCGCTCCGAACCGCTTCTTAAAGATCTCTCCCGTCTTTGCCGTCGTGGTGCCGAGGGAATCCAGGCAGCACTGCTTTACCCCTTCCGGGTCATAGCCGTACTCTTCAGCAATCAGGAGCCAGCAGTCAATCACCAGCTGCTCCGAATCGAAGATGACCCCGTCCATGTCAAAAACAACCGCTTTCGCCCTGTTCTTCTCCTGATTCATCCGGATTTCCTCCCTCCGGGGCATATTACCCCATATTCCATGGTATTATATCATAAATTGCGCGAAAGTACACCCGCACCGAAAAACCGGTTGCATTTACCCCCGCCATTTGATAAGATAAAAAGCGCAATTGCCGGCGTGTTGGAACTGGCAGACGAGACGGACTCAAAATCCGTTGGTGGCAACACCGTGCGGGTTCGATCCCCGCCGCCGGCATCGCTACGAGCACTTAGCGAATGCGAGCCTCTGGCGAAGCATGAGCTTAGTCGTTTGTATCGTTATGAGCACTTAGCAAGCTCAAGCTTAGTCGTTTGTATCGTTACGAGCACAGATTAGGCAGAAAAAACCGGGGCACAGGCCCCGGTTTTTTCTGTCTTATTTAGTGATGGAACAGCCGCATGCCGGTAAAGCACATCACCATTCCGTACTTGTTGCAGGTTGCAATCACATTGTCATCTCGAATGGAGCCGCCCGGCTCAGCGATGTAGCATACGCCGCTCTTCTTCGCCCGTTCGATATTGTCGCCGAAGGGGAAGAAGGCGTCGGAACCCAGGGCTACGCCGGCCATCTTATCCAGCCATGCTCTCTTCTCTTCTCTGGTAAATACCGGAGGCTTCTCCTTGAAGATCTTCTCCCAGGCACCATCTGCCAGCACATCCATGTACTCCTCGCCGATGTAGACGTCGATGGCATTGTCCCGGTCTGCGCGGCGGATGCCGTCGATAAAGGGAAGGTTCAGCACCTGCGGCGCCTGACGGAGGAACCAGTTGTCCGCCTTCTGGCCTGCAAGTCTGGTGCAGTGCACGCGGGACTGCTGTCCTGCGCCGATGCCGATGGCCTGTCCGCCCTTTACGTAGCAGACGGAATTGGACTGGGTGTACTTCAGGGTAATGAGGGAGATCATAAGGTCAATCTTCGCCTCTTCCGGAAGCTCCTTGTTCTCGGTCACGATGTTTCCGAGAAGCTCCCGGTCAATCTTAAAGTTCTGCCGTCCCTGCTCAAAGGTGACGCCGTATACCTGCTTGCGCTCCACCGGATTCGGAACGTAGGACGGGTCAATCTCAATCACGTTGTAATTGCCGTTTCTCTTCTGGGCCAGAATCTCCAGGGCCTCGGCGGTATAGCCGGGGGCGATGACGCCGTCGGACACTTCTCTCTTGATGAGGCGGGCAGTATCTGCATCGCACTCATCGGACAGGGAGATGAAATCGCCGAAGGAAGACATGCGGTCGGCGCCTCTTGCTCTCGCATAGGCGCAGGCGAGGGGTGACAGCTCTCCGCAGTCATCCACCCAGTAGATCTTCCGCAGAACATCATCCAGCGGCAGGCCTACTGCCGCACCGGCGGGAGAAACATGCTTGAAGGATGTGGCTGCCGGAAGGCCGGTGGCCTCCTTCAGCTCCTTTACCAGCTGCCAGCCGTTTAAAGCATCCAGGAAATTGATATATCCGGGGCGTCCCTGCAGGACCTTTACCGGAAGCTCACTTCCGTCCTCCATGAAAATCCGGGACGGCTTCTGATTCGGGTTGCATCCATACTTTAAGGCAAGTTCGTTCATGGGAAGCACTCCTTTCGCAGGTCAGAATTACTTGTTCTTGTTTACAATCCGGGAGCAGTACTTTCCGCTCGCAATATCGATATAGCGGACAAACAGGGAAACCTTGTTGTCCTCATTCAGGCTCTTCCAGAGAAGGTCCGTGAATGCATCGATATCATCCGGGATGGCAATCCGCTTCGGTTCACCCTCAAAGCTGGGGAGCGGGTTTCCGTCATGCTGGTAGGTGCTGATGAAATGGCCCTCTCCGTCAATCGGGCTGTTGTAGGCGAAATTGTAGCGCAGGCAGGACTCCGGACGTCCCTCATTGCTCTTGAGAATCGACAGCGCGTAGTTATAGCTGCCCTTTTCCACGTGCATCACGCCGGAGATCCGGGGGGTGTAGTTCGGTGCATCCGGCTCAAACTCGCGGGACCGGAGCGCCTGCTCAAAGGTAAGCTGCTTATCCATGCCCTCATAGATGGTATCGGTCTGGTCGCCGTTGGTGACGATGGTTTTATTGCCCAGAACGCGCACCGGTGCATAGATGATCAGGCTGGGGTCCTCCAGCTTTGCCGGGTCAAAAGCCTGGGTGCGGATTCCGTCCCCATCCTCCACAAAGACACGGTTTCTGCTGTTGGAGCTTCTTCCCATGATAAAGTAAGCGCAGACGGCAGACTTCCCGTCCGCAGACTTTCCGAGAATAATGCCTCTTCCCGGGTACGAATTGCTCTGAAGTTCCTTCTCGATCGAAATCATTTCCATAAGTGTTCTCCTCATAGTCGTGAGCATGCACATCACCCCGGCACTTCACCGTGCTGAGGTATCCCTATTATAGCGTGTCTGTCCTGCAGTGTCAAAAACTACCGCTGCATCCGTACTGCAATTTTTTCATGTTATCTATCATTTTTCTGAAAAGTCATGTATAATCGTAACAGGCAAAGGCTAATCTGTTTTTCACGGAGGAATAAAACAATGGACAATGTTTATATCATGGATCACCCGCTGATTCAGCATAAGCTTTCAATTCTCAGAGATAAGAATACCGGTACCAACGAATTCCGCAAGCTGACCGAAGAGATCGCCGTTCTCATGGGCTATGAGGCGCTCCGGGACCTTCCGCTGGAAGATGTCGAAGTGGAGACCCCCATCGAGAAGTGCAAGACGCCGATGATTGCAGGCAAGAAGCTGGCGGTAGTACCGATCCTCCGCGCAGGTCTCGGCATGACCAACGGCATCCTGGTGCTGGTTCCCTCCGCCAAGGTAGGTCATATCGGACTCTACCGCGATCCGAAGACCCACGAGCCTGTGGAATACTACTGCAAGCTCCCCTCTCCCATCGAGCTCAGAACCATCGTGGTCACCGACCCGATGCTGGCCACCGGCGGTTCCGCCGTTGACGCCATCAAGCTCATCAAGGAGCATGGCGGCAAGAAGATCAAGTTCATGTGCATGATCGCAGCTCCGGAAGGCGTAGAGCGTCTGCACAAAGAGCATCCGGACGTTCAGATCTATGTGGGCCACGTGGACCGCTGCCTCAACGAGAATGCTTATATCTGCCCGGGTCTCGGCGATGCCGGCGACCGCATCTTCGGAACGAAGTAATCTTCTTATTTCAATAAACGAAAGGCGTGCTTTCCGGCACGCCTTTTCTGTATCCTTATATTCTTTACTTCGTAAACTTCTCCGCGATGGCACCGCTCCGGTATGCTTCCAGAAGCATCTCAAGGTCGTGGATCTTCTCGATAGCATCTCTTCCGATATCCGTGTCGCGGACTCTCTTTCTGGTGTTCACACGGGAAACCACGCGGCGATCGGAGTGGATATCCGACTCATTCACGATGGCTGCCTCGGTGGATTCAAAGGGCTGGTGGGCCGCCAGAATCATGCCGTAGGAATTGTAGATCAGCGTGTAGCCGGCTATTCCGGTATCCTTCTGATAGGCTCTGGAGAAGCCGCCGTCGATAACCAGGAGGCGTCCGCCGCACTTGATGGGACTCTCGCCGTCCTTGCTCTTGACCGGCACATGGCCGTTGATGATGCGGGCTTCGTCATTGTCCAGACCGAACTCCCGGAGCACCCGGTCGATGACCTCCGCCTTCTCATACAGCTGATAGTAGGCGTTCTTCCTCTCCTTGTGGGTCTCCTTCTCCGCGATATAATAGCGCTCGAAGGTGGCCATCTTGTCTTTTCCGAACAGCGGGGAATCCTTGTGGAGCCAGCTCCACCACATCAGGTCTCTGCCCTTCTCCCGCTCATCCTCATCCAGGGACATGAAGGCCTTGCGGATATAGTTTTCCACCGCGTCAAATACGCCCTTGCCCCGGTAGGTCTTTCCGTAGATGTCGATATCCCGGAAGGTGCCGTCGTCATTCAGCAGGATGCAGCCGTGGTACATCAGGTTATTGTTGTATACCTTGTAGAGAGTGCCCTTGGACAGAAGGAACTTCACGTGCTCCTGCAGCTTCTCGCAGTTCTGGAAGGCGTGCACGAGGCGGTCCATAATCTCCTGCTCCTGCTCGGTAAAGGCATAGGGATTCTCCCGGTCCACCGTCGGGAAGTTCATATCCAGCATCTTGTAGGTATTGCCGTCGATGGTGATGGTGCCCTCGTCCCAGTTGATCAGGTGCAGCAGGTTCCGGTCTTCCATGTGGAATTCCGGATGCCGCATGATGGTCTGTCCCTCGGCCTTCCACTGCAGGATGGAGATGGCCTTGTGCACCTTCAGGTTGATCTCGATCTCCTTCGGATCATTGGTGCTGGATCCCTTCAGCTTGAACACGGTGCAGGGGTCATCCGCGTAGGTCGTGGTGGCGTAGCTGGCCAGCGGCAGCATGTTGATGCCGTAGCCATCCTCCAGGATATCCATGTTGCCGTAGCGGGCGCAGATGCGGATGACGTTGCAGATGCAGCCCAGCTGTCCTGCTGCCGCTCCCATCCAGAGAACATCGTGATTGCCCCACTGGATGTCCAGGGAGTGGTACTGCATCAGCTTGTCCATAATAATATGGGGGCCTGGGCCGCGGTCAAAGATATCGCCCACGATATGCAGATGGTCCACAACCAGCCGCTGAATCAGCTCACTTAAGGCGATGATGAAATCCTTTGCTCTTCCCACCCGGATAATGGTATCCACGATGGAATCATAGTAGGATTCCTTGTCCGGCATATCTCCCTTCTCTGTCAGAAGCTCCTCCAGCACATAGGCGAATTCCTTCGGCAGAGCCTTTCTCACCTTGGAGCGGGTATACTTGGAGGCCGCATTCCTGGCCACCGTGATCAGCCGGTACAGGGTAATCTTATACCAGTCCTCCACATTCGGCTCATCGGCCAGGATCAGGCGCATCTTTTCCGCCGGATAATAGATCAGCGTCGCCAGGGTCTGCTTGTCCTTCTTCCCCAGCGTATTGCCGAAGGCCTCCTCGATCTTGGAGCGAACGGAACCGGAGCCGTTCTTCAGCACGTGATTGAACGCCTCATACTCTCCGTGAATGTCCGTCATGAAGTGCTCCGTCCCCTTCGGCAGGTTCAGGATTGCTTCCAGATTAATGACCTCCGTCGATGCGGCGGCAATCGACGGATACAGCTCCGCCAGTCTGTCCAGATATCTGGCTTCCAGAGATTTCATACCTTCCTCCTTATCTTACCCGACGGATATCCGTGATATCCCAGGCAAATGCGCCCTTCTTCTCCACGGATACGACGCCCTCCGTACTCCCCGGAATTACCGGGGTCACGGCCTCGTCTCCCTTAAAGAGCACCACATAGTATTCAAGCTCATAGCGGAATGTATTCCCGGAGACATCCGCACCCTCCTCCGGCACCATCCGCACATCCCCCACCGATACACGCTCCACCGGCATGGGATAGCCGTAGTCCAGCTGGGTCACCGAATCCGGCATATCCAGGGACTCTGCTCCCGACGGGAGCTTCCGTTCATAGCTGTAGATGGAATAGCTGTACATGTCCCGGAGAAGCTCCTCCGCCTGCTTCTGCGGAGAAACCGCCCAGAACAGATACAGTGCCGCAGAGAATACAAAAAAGCAGGCCGCCAGCATAAGAGGCATATACTTTTGCATATGCATTTCTGCCAAACAAGACCTGCGTTCCATAGGAATCCTCCCGGTTATCCATCCTTTTCCGGCAGTTTATCTCAATTCCGCCGGTTTTCCATTAATATCATTCTAATAGAAATGCCCGGCGATTTCAAGTATCGCCGGGCCTGTGGTTCTTATTGTATTCTTATGTTCATAAAGACATGTCTTTATGCGTCCACATCCACGTAAATCTTCTTCAGCTTCCAGATGTCCTTTACGTACTCCTCGATGGTGCGGTCGGAAGAGAACTTTCCGCTGTGCGCCACATTCAGGATTGCGGACTTCGCCCACCGCTTCTCATCGCGGTACGCCTGCTCCACGTGCATCTGTGCCACATCGTAGGAGCGGAAATCCTTGAGGATGAAGTAGGTGTCGGCGCGGTCGCTGTTCTTAGTATTCAGAAGGGAGTTGTAGATATCCCGGAACAGCTCCGGATCCTCCGGAGAATAGAAGCCGTTGATCAGCTGCATCAGCACCCGGCGGATATCCTGGTCGGTGTTGAAGATCTCCTGCGGGTTGTAGCCGCCGTTCTTCTCGTAGTTGATGACCTCATCGGAGGACAAACCGAAGATGAAGGCGTTCTCCTGTCCCACTTCCTCGACGATCTCCACATTGGCGCCGTCCATGGTGCCGATGGTCAGTGCGCCGTTCAGCATGAACTTCATATTGCCGGTGCCGGAGGCCTCCTTGGAAGCTGTGGAAATCTGCTCGCTGACATCCGCTGCCGCAAAGATCATCTCCGCATTGGATACCTTGTAGTCCTCGATGAAGACTACCTTCAGCTTGCCGCCGATACTGCGGTCGTTGTTGATGACATTGGCCACGCTGTTGATCAGCTTGATTGTCTTCTTTGCGATCTGATAGCCCGCTGCAGCCTTTGCGCCGAAGATATAGGTCCTCGGGTAAATGTCCATGTTCGGGTTATCCTTCAGCTGGTTGTAAATGTACATCACGTGAAGGATGTTCAGCAGCTGTCTCTTGTACTCGTGGAGACGCTTTACCTGCACGTCAAAGATCGAGCGCGGGTCAACCTCCACGCCGTTGTGCTCCTTGATGTACTGGGCCAGACGGACCTTGTTCTGGTACTTGATCTGCATGAACTCCTGCTGGCACTTCTCATCATCCGCATAGACGGCCAGCTTCTTCAGATGACGCAGGTCGGTTGCCCAGTCATCTCCCACCTTCCGGGTTACCCAGTCAGCGAGAAGCGGGTTTCCGTGCATCAGGAAGCGGCGCTGGGTGATGCCGTTGGTCTTGTTGTTGAACTTCTCCGGGAACATCTCGTAGAAGTCCTTCAGCTCCTGTTTCTTCAGGATCTCGGTGTGGAGCTTTGCCACGCCGTTGACAGAGAAGCCGGCTACGATGGCCAGATGAGCCATCTTGACCTGTCCGTCGAAGATGATGGCCATCTTGCGGATCTTGTCGTAGTTGTTCGGATACTTCTCCTGTACCTCCAGGAGGAACCGGCGGTTGATCTCCTCCACGATCTGATAGATACGCGGAAGAAGTCTGGAGAACAGCTCGATGGGCCACTTCTCCAGGGCCTCGGACATGATGGTGTGGTTGGTGTAGGCGCAGCACTTTGTGGTGATGTCCCATGCCTCATCCCACTCCAGGTTCTCCTCATCGAGCAGGAGTCTCATCAGCTCCGCCACCGCCACGGTCGGATGGGTGTCGTTCATTTGGAACACCACCTTCTTCGGCAGGTCATGGATATCGGAGTTGTCCGCCTTGAACTTCTTCAGGGCAATCTGCAGGCTTGCGGAAATGAAGAAATACTGCTGCTTTAAGCGCAGCTCCTTTCCTGCATAGTGGTTGTCGTTCGGATAGAGAACCTCCACCAGGTTTCTGGCCAGGTTTTCCTGCTCCACGGCCTTCATGTAGTCGCCGCGGTGGAATGCGTCCAGACTGAAGGTGTTGATGGGCTCCGCATCCCAGATGCGGAGGGTATCCACCACATGGTTCTTATAGCCGACGATGGGCATGTCATAGGGGATGGCCATAACAGAGTGATAGCCTTCCTGACGGTAGCGGTTTCTCTTGCCGTCCCAGACGGTGGAGACATATCCGCCGAACTTGACCTCGACCGCGTATTCCGGACGGCGGATCTCAAAGGGATAGCCGTTCTTCAGCCAGTTATCCGGTACCTCCACCTGATAGCCGTCCTCAATCTTCTGCTTGAACATGCCGTAGCGGTAGCGGATGCCGCAGCCGTAGGCCGGATATCCCAGGGTTGCCAGGGAATCCAGGAAGCAGGCGGCAAGACGGCCCAGACCGCCGTTGCCCAGTGCCGGATCCGGCTCCTGGTCCTCAATCACGTTCAGGTCAAATCCCAGCTCATCCAGAGCCTCCCGGACTTCCTTCTGCACGCGCATATTGATGATATTATTGCCCAGGGCGCGGCCCATCAGGAATTCCATGGAGAGATAATAAAGTCTCTTGGAATTCTTCCGGTCCATCTCCTTCTGGGTCGCAATCCAGTCATCCACGATCATCTCGTTGACGGCGTGGCCCACAGCCTGGAACATCTGCTGGGGCGTTGCCTCCTCGAGGGTCTTGCGGAACTGGCTCTTGATATTCTCAATAACCGTTTTCTTAAACTGTGCCTTGCTGAACTTCGCCATATTGCCTCCTGTTACTGAATCTTTTCAACGCCCAGAGTAACCTTCTCGCCGTTGATGTCCCACTCCTTCACGTAGCCGGACATATTGCCCGCACTTACGCTGTCTGCCAGAACATCATGACGGATCTGCACATCGTACTTTTCAAAGATTGCCGCGATGGTCTCATTGCCCTCCTGGAAGATGCGGATGCGGTCCATCACCTCGAATCCGGCTTCCTTGCGCATGGTCTGAATCTTGCTGATGATCTCGCGCACAAAGCCTTCCTCGATGAGCTCCGGCGTAAGCTTCGTATCCAGAATCACGGTTGTGGTGCTGTCCTCTTCGGTGACATAGCCTTCCACCTTCGCGGTATCGATGAGCAGGTCCTCCATGGTCAGTTCCACCGGATTTCCATCAAAGTCAAACTTCAGGCTTCCGGTCTCCTTCAGGGTGTCCATCGCCTCGTTGCCGTTGATCTCCGCAAGAGCCTGCTTAATCTTTCCGAGAAGCTTGCCGTACTTCGGACCCACCGTCTTAAGCTGCGGCTTGAAGGTATAATTGGTGAATTCGCGGACATCGTCCTTAAACTCCACCTTCCGCACATTCAGCTCATCCCGCACGATATCCTGATAGAACTCCGGAAGGACTTCCTTCGCCTTCACATACATGCCGGCGAGCGGCTGACGGTTCTTGATGTTGGCCTCGTTGCGGCCTGCGCGTCCCAGAACGACAATCTTCAGAACCTCATCCATCTTTGCTTCCAGATCTGCATCCACCAGGGCCTCATCTGCCTCCGGGAACCTGCACAGATGTACGCTCTCCGGTGCGCTCTTGTCCAGATTCACAACCAGGTTCTGGTAAATGTCCTCGGTAATGAACGGCACCATCGGCGCTGCCGCCTTGGCGATGGTCACCAGTGCGGTGTAGAGGGTCATGTAGGCATTGATCTTGTCCTGCTCCATGCCCTTTGCCCAGAAACGGGTGCGGCTTCTGCGGACATACCAGTTGCTCATGTCATCCACAAACTCTTCCAGTGCCTTTCCGGCCTCCGGAATCCGGTATGCGCCCAGGCTCTCATCCACAGCCTTCACGGTGGAATTCAGCTTGCTGAGAAGCCACTTGTCCATAACGGCCAGCTTCTCATAGTCCAGGGTATATTTCGTCGCATCGAACTCATCGATGTTTGCGTACAGGACATAGAATGCGTAGGTGTTCCACAGGGTGCCCAGGAACTTTCTCTGTCCCTCGGTCACGGTCTTGTCGTGGAAGCGGTTCGGCAGCCACGGCGCGCTGTTGGTGTAGAAGTACCAGCGGATGGCGTCTGCGCCGAAGGTATTCAGGGCCTCCATCGGGTCAACCGCATTGCCCTTGGACTTGGACATCTTGTTGCCGTCCTTGTCCAGAACGTGTCCCAGAACCAGGCAGTTCTTGTAGGCCGGCTTGTTGAACAGCAGGGTGGACTCTGCGTGCAGGGAGTAGAACCAGCCTCTGGTCTGGTCCACGGCCTCAGAGATAAACTCTGCCGGGAATTCCTTCTCGAACAGATCCTTATTCTCAAATGGATAGTGAAGCTGTGCATAGGGCATGGCGCCGGAGTCAAACCAGCAGTCGATAACCTCCGGTACGCGGTGCATGTCCTTTCCGCACTTCGGGCAGGGGATTACCACATTGTCCACATAGGGGCGGTGAAGCTCGATCTTCTCATTCTCCGGCTTTCCGGACAGCTCCGCCAGCTCTTTTCTGCTTCCCACGCTCAGCTGATGTCCGCAGTCCGGGCACTCCCAGATATTGAGCGGGGTACCCCAGTAGCGGTTGCGGCTGATGCCCCAGTCCTGGATATTCTCCAGCCAGTTGCCGAACCGGCCTTCGCCCAGGGACTTCGGAATCCAGTTGATCATCTGGTTGTTGCGTACCAGATCATCCTTCACCGCGGTCATGCGGATAAACCAGGATTCTCTTGCATAGTAGATAAGCGGCGTATTGCAGCGCCAGCAGTGGGGATAATCATGCTCAAACTTCGGAGCGGCAAAGAGAAGCCCTCTCTTGTCCAGTTCCTTCAGGACCTCCGGATCGGCGCTGACTGCGCCCTCCTTCATCTCCTTCTCGGTGGGCTTGCAGCGCATGCCGGCAAAGGGAGTTCCTTCCTTCATCTTTCCGTGGTCATCCACCAGCTGGACGAAGGGTGCATCATACTTGCGGCCGACGCGGGCGTCGTCTTCACCGAAGGCCGGTGCGATATGAACGATGCCGGTACCGTCGGACATGGTGACATAGTCGTCGCAGTAGACGAAAAATGCCTTCTTGTGCTGCTTCTCCACCACGTCGGCAGCGCACTGGTACAGGGGCTCATACTCCTTGTATTCCAGGTCTTTGCCCTTCATGGTCATAAGCACCTCGTAGGCCTTCTCTCCCTCTTCCTTTGCAAGGGATCCGAGAACGGTGTCAAGAAGGGCCTCGCCCATGTAATAGATGCAGCCGTCGGCGGCCTTTACCTTCGCATAGGTATCTTCCGGATTCACGCAGAGTGCGATGTTGGACGGCAGCGTCCAGGGTGTGGTGGTCCATGCCAGGAAATAGGCATCCTCATCCTTCACCTTGAAGCGGACGATGGCGGATCTCTCCTTCAGCGTCTTGTAGCCCTGAGCAACCTCATGGGAGGAAAGCGGTGTTCCGCAGCTCGGGCAGTAGGGAACAACCTTGAAGCCCTTATAGAGCAGGCCCTTATCCCAGATGGTCCGGAGTGCCCACCACTCCGACTCAATGAAATCATCATAGTAGGTGACATAAGGGTTATCCATATCCGCCCAGAATCCGACGGCGCCGGAGAACTCTTCCCACATGCCCTTATATTTCCATACACTCTCCTTGCACTTCTGCACGAAGGGCTCGATGCCATAAGCCTCGATCTCATCCTTGCCTTCGATGCCGATCTCCTTCTCGACTTCCAGCTCTACCGGAAGACCGTGGGTGTCCCAGCCGGCCTTTCTCGGCACCTGGTATCCCTTCATGGTGCGGTAGCGGGGAACCATATCCTTGATGACTCGGGTCAGCACATGGCCGATATGGGGCTTTCCGTTGGCCGTCGGCGGTCCGTCATAAAACATGTAGATCGGATCATCCTTGCGGTCTTCGATACTCTTCTCGAAAATGCGGTTCTCTTTCCAGAACTTTACGATCTTCTTTTCTTCTTTCACGTAATTTCTGTTCGCAGAGACTTTGTCGTACATATCTTCCTCCTTGCAATCAGCGGTTCAAAATAAAAAACCCTTATCCCGCAACAGGACAAGAGTTCTTGCTATACCACCTATTACTGCCTACAATCCATAAGCGCACCCGTTAACGGAGGTAACCGTCGAAGCCTACTTCCTGCACCGTTTCTGCGGGGGGTTTGGTCCGAAACTCGGGAGTGATCTTCACCTCCGGCATCCTGCAGCGGGATCCCACCATCCCCGCCTCTCTTGGGCTATCCTCCGGCGCTACTGTCTCCGTCAAAGTTTTTATCTCAGATATTATAAGTTGCAGCGGTTCCCATGTCAAGAAATTTCGGGGACGGGACTGCCCTCTTCTGTCGCCCTCCGGTTCCGTTCGGGTCCTGCCCGTCTTTTCTGCATCAGATGCATCAGAATCTTTTATTGTTAAGGAATTATCATATCATTGTCATTTCCTATGATTATTGGTATAATTACATGAATGTATGCACTTTTCTGCAGAAAAATACAAAGGAGAACACTATGGAACCCAGAAATCTGACCCTGCTGACAGACCTTTATGAGCTGACCATGATGCAGGGATATCACGAAATCCCCCACGCCAACAGCACTGTCGTATTTGATGCTTTCTTCCGCACCAATCCCCACGGCAATGGCTTTGCCATCGCAGCCGGTCTCGACCAGGTCATTGATTATATCAAGAACCTGCATTTTTCCGATGCTGACGTGGACTACCTGAAGAGCCTCGGCATCTTTTCCGACAGCTTTACCGAGAGTCTCCGGGACTTTAAGTTCACCGGCGACATCTATGCAATTCCCGAAGGCACGGTCATGTTCCCGAGAGAGCCCATGCTGAAGGTTATTGCCCCCATCATGCAGGCACAGCTGGTGGAAACCGCCATTCTGAACATTCTGAATCACCAGAGCCTGATTGCCACAAAGACGGCCCGCATCGTTCATGCTGCCCAGGGAGACGGCATCATGGAGTTCGGACTCCGGCGCGCCCAGGGACCGGATGCCGGCATCTACGGCGCCCGCGCTGCCATGATCGCAGGCTGCATCGGCACTTCCAACGTTCTCACCGGCAAGATGTTCGACGTCCCGGTCAAGGGAACCCACGCCCACAGCTGGATCATGAGCTTCCCGGATGAGCTGACCGCCTTCCGCGAGTATGCAAGAATGTATCCGAATGCCTGTATCCTGCTGGTAGATACCTACGATACCCTGGATTCCGGTGTTCCGAATGCCATCAAGGTCTTCAAGGAAATGCGCGCCCAGGGCATCAAGCTCTCCTTCTACGGCATCCGTCTGGATTCCGGCGACCTTGCCTATCTGTCCAAGAAGGCCAGAAAGATGCTGGATGAGGCCGGATTTGAAGACGCCATCATCTCCGCCTCCAACGATCTGGATGAATATCTGATCAACTCTCTGAAGATGCAGGGTGCCACCATCACCTCCTGGGGTGTGGGAACCAACCTCATCACCTCCAAGGACTGCCCGTCCTTCGGCGGCGTTTACAAGCTGGCTGCCGTGCAGGATGAGGAGACCGGCGAGTTCATTCCGAAGATCAAGCTCTCCGAGAATACAGAGAAGATCACCAACCCGGGCAACAAGACCATCTACCGCGTCTATGACAAGATGAACCACAAGATCATCGCAGACCTCATCTGCTTTGCCGATGAGCACTATTCCGAGAGCGACCCGCTGCTGCTCTTCGACCCCCAGGAGACCTGGAAGAAGACCAAGCTGGCGCCCGGCACCTACACGCTCCGCGAGCTGATGGTTCCCGTATTCAAGAACGGCGAGTGCGTCTACAAGACCCCGAAGGTCATGGACATCCGCGACTACTGCGCAAGAGAGCAGGACACCCTCTGGGATGAGTCCCGCCGTCTCGTGAACCCGCAGGAAGTCCATGTGGACCTTTCCCAGAAGCTCTGGGATGTCAAGCAGGCCCTCATCAACGAATTCCACGGAAATTAACGATAATCCGAAACTACTGCTGCAGCAAGGGGCTGTCGTACTAAACATATGAAGTACATCATATGTTTAGTACGACAGCCCCTTGTTTGAACTTATTCTTCTGTTATGCCAGCGCCGCCTCCTGTTCGGTCTGCTGCGCGTAGCCGCACACCCGGATACCGGTTATCTCACCGGATTCCAGGAGAATATCCGCAAGGATCAGGGACGGGCGCCCCATGGCATGGCCCTGGTACACCGAAACCCTGTTCCATCCGTCCACCACCGGCATAAGGGAATGCTGAACCACATAAGCCCCCAGCGCCGTCGCCGCGATTCCCGTGGCCGGATCCTCCAGATAGCCGGAACGGCAGGGGAACTGTCTTGCATAGAATACGTCTTTCCTGACCGGATCCTGGGCACAGACATAAAAGCCGCTGGCCCCGCAGGCATCACACAGATTCCACAGCGCCTCATAATCCGGCACAAGACTGTCCAGAACCTCTCTGGATGCGACCGGAACCATCAGCTTATAGCGGGATGTGGAAACATTTTCCAGGGGCATCTTCTCCGAAACCCCCAGGTCCCTCACCGGAATCCGGAGAGCTCCTGCCACATCTTCCGCAGACGGCACACCGTCATTAAATTCCGGCAGAAACTGCTCCATCATCACCAGAACACCCTTCTCGTCCTCCTCCCAGTCCACCTGGACCGGGCCGGCCTTGGTTTCCACCCGGAGGTGTTCTTTTTCGATAAGTCCTTCCTCCTTCAGCGCCGTGATGGCCCCGATGGTATCATGGGCACAGATGGTCAGCTCATGATCCGGCACAAAGTACTGCAGCATCAGGTCGCAGTCCGGACGCACAGGCTTCCGCACAAACACGGACTCCTGCCCGAGGTCCGCCGCCGCCTTCTGCATCTCCTGTTCCGTCATCGTATCCGCTTCCACAAAGACCGGTGCGGGATTGCCGCCGCCCGGACCATCAGAGAATACCGTGGTAAATATCGTCTTCATGATCATCCCCCATATATCGCATAGATTTGTACTGCTATTATAACATGATTTTTCCGTTTCCGAAATGTCTCTTCAAAAAACGGCGGAGCCGTTCCAGGTGTTCCGTCCTGAAAAAGCTCCGCCGCCATTAAAAAGGAAACATGTATTCTGACTGTTATGAATTAATAAGCCCCTGTCATGGCGCCGTCCAGAAGGATGGTCTGGCCGGAGATGTAGGTGTTTGCCTCGCTCAGAAGGAAGCATGCAAGTCTGCCGTACTCATCGGTGGTGCCGTAGCGTCCCATCGGGAAGCCCTTAAGGTCCATCTTCTCGTATTCCTCTACGGATACGCCGGCCTTCTCAGCTCTCATCTTGTTCAGGTTGGTGATGCGGGCGGTACCGATGCGGCCGGGTCCGATAACATTTACAAGGATGTTGTCCTTGCCGACCTCTCTGGCCAGGGTCTTGCTCATACCCACAACGCCCATGCGCATGGTATTGGAAAGAATCAGGTTGTCCAGGCAGTCCTTCACGGAGGAGGAAGTGGAGTTAATGATGCGGCCGCCGCCCAGTCTCTTCATGGACGGAAGGCATGCGCGGATGGCTCTCACGTAGGACAGAAGGCAGAGCTCAAATGCGCCGCTCCATGCTGCGTCATCGAAGGACTCGAAGGGACCCGGCTTCGGACCCGGGCACATGTTGGCCAGAGCGAAGATGTCGCCGAGGTCAGCTACCACGTTCTCAACCAGCTTGTTGATGCTGTCGCCGTCCATAACATCATAGATGTAGGTGTAGGGCTTGTTGCCGGTCTCCTTCTCGATGTCCGCCTGTGCTTCCATAAGCTGTGCCTTATACGGCTCGGAGGTGCAGATAACAACCTTTGCGCCCTCTCTTGCGCACTCCATTGCGATACCCTTGCCAAGTCCTGCAGCAGATGCCATGCAGAGAACAACCTTATCCTTTAATCCGTATTCCATAATAATCTCCTTTCCGTTGGGAAATGCTCCCGTTCTGTGTCTTCTTCTTTTATTGGGTTCTGTTGATTCTCACTGTCCCGTACCTCAGGGCCGGGAACCAGCTGTGTTTTCTTTTTTATCAGAGAACTTTCACGTTCTTTCCGGAATCAGGCCTTCTCCGGGTGCTTCTTGAGGTCCACAACCGGGTTCACCAGCGGACGCATCTCGAAGCCGTCCGGTCCCTGGATGCGGCACTCTGCGATATCGCCGTCCTGGATGTGGAAGGCTCTCGGGGTACCGGTGGAAAGCACGTCGCCTGCATACCAACCCTGGATGCTGGAGTGGAGAGATACCAGTCTTGCCGGGTTGTGGGTCATGTGATCCACGGTATTCTCCGCATAGACCTCGCCGTTGTGTACGGACTGGATGTTCAGCTTCATCACATCCGGTACCTCATCCGGGGTAACCAGCTCCGGTCCGAAGGAGAAGAAGGTCGGGAAATTCTTGACGATGGTAAGGTATCTCGGATTTCCTGCCAGGAAATCATTGCCCTTGAGGATGGACTCTTCGGTCATGTCCAGGATGGTGGTGTAGCCTACAACGGCATCCAGCCAGTCTTCCTGCGCCACGTCTCTGCAGTCCTTGCCGAGGATAACGCCAAGCTCTGCTTCTGCGGTGGTCTTCTGCGCTTCCTTCAGGGCCGGGGTCTTGATCTCATCGCCCGGGCCTACCAGAGTATCTGCCATCTTGAAGAAGCTGCCCGGGAAGCCCTGGGGTGCTGCGTTGCCGATGTCTGCTGCGTGGTCAGTGTAGTTTAAGCCGATGCCGAAGATTCTCTTCGGGTTGCGGTACAGCGGTCCGTATACGACCTTTTCCTGTGGAACTACGCCCGGAATCTCTTCGAGCTCTTCCTTACCGCCCTCGTTGTACCACTTGGTGAGGCCCGGAATCTGCTGCTTCTGGATGAGGCTCATCATATCCTCCGCCCAGGCGGTTCCCTTCACCGCGTTCAGGCAGGCTACCGGAAGGACGCCCTTCTTTGTAACGATGCCGGCTACTTCTGCTCCGTTTAACTTGATGGTTGCAAATCTCATTGCTGTTTCCTCCTTGGAAATGATGTATTATGTTTCCTCATCCGCATCTTTCACTTCTCCGATGCGCCTGTTTCTTACTGTTTCTCTGTTCTGTACATATGGTAACATTCGGTTCTGTATTCGTCCAACACGGAAACCATTATTCCGCAATAAGCATTTCCTTATACCCTGCGCCGCAGGACCTCGCCCGCCTCGAAATCTTGATTTCTGCGTATATTTCACTTACAATAATCGTGTATTCTATGCATAGCACTCACTGTGGAATGGAAGGGAACTCAGGTATGGGACGACACGATTACGAATATGTCCTGGCGGTAAGCCAGGAAGGCAACTTCTCCAAAGCAGCCCAGAGACTCTATATATCCCAGCCGGCCCTGAGCGCCGCCATCAAGAAGATTGAGAACGAGCTCCACGGGATTCCCCTCTTCGACCGCAGCGTCTCCCCCGTGGTTCTGACCCGGGAGGGCCGGTTCTGGCTGGAGAAGGCCCGGCGCATCGATGAACTGGAAAATGAAATCGACGACCACTTCGCTTCCATCGCCGGCGTCCGCAGCGGCACCGTCAGCGTCGGGAGCTCCGCCTACTTCTGCGCCTACGCCCTGGCGGAAATTATCAACAAATACCACAAGGCTAATCCGGCCTGCGAGATCACCCTCACCGAATGCAGCGCCTCCGACATGGACGCCGGCCTGAGAGACGGGCGCATCGTTATGGCCATCGATGTGGAAAAGCCGGACCAGGACATCTTCGATATGATCGAGTTAGGACACGAATACCTGATTCTGGGTGTTCCCTCCTCCTTCCCGATCACGGAACAGCTGAAAGACTACGAGATCACCCGGGCCCAGGTACTGGATCGGAGCTTTCTGGATGATTCCGTACCCGCAGTGGACCTCTCACTGTTAAAGGATGAGCCCTTTATTCTGATGAAGAAAAAACAGGACAGCTACGCCCGGGCCCTGGCCATCTGCCGGCAGGCAGGCTTTGTTCCGAAGGTCTCCCTCTACATGGATCAGCTCCTGACAGCCTACAACGTGGCGAGAAACGGCCAGAGCGGCTGTGTCTTCTTCCGGGATTCCCTTCTCCGGTTCACCGAGCCCACCACAAGGCTTAAATACTATAAGGTGGGAAATGACCTGGCAAAGCGCTCCATCTGGCTGACGGTCCGGAAGTCTCCGAAGCCCAGCAAGCTGGCGGAGGACTTTATCAAGTACATCATGCTGCATATGAAGGACTGATGCCTCCCTCCGGGCCTCTTCCCGGTTCCGGCCGGACATGATATCCTCTCTGACAGAAATTGCCCCGCGATGCTTTCGCACCGCGGGGCTTTTCATAAATTCAGTGCATGGATACTCGTGACTTCATAACAGTCATGAGAGGAAATGCGCTTTTTTCGCCTCTCTTTCTCGAACACATGTTTACTTTTGAGTGTTCTTGTGATATAATAATAAATAGTTACATCACCGGATTGTCAACGATTAATACTATTAAAAATTACACTGCAGCTTGCAAAAGGAGAACCTTATGTTACAGACACTGACCGCAAAACTGAAGATTCTCCCGAATACGGATGAAAGCCGGATGCTTCTGGAAACTATGACAGCTTATTCAGAAGCCTGTACTTTTGTCGCGAAAAAGATTGCAGAAAAATCTCTTCCTCTCAACACATGCACAATCCATAAGGAGGTATATTTCCTCTGCCGTGCAGCCTTCAGGCTTCCTTCCCAGATGGCTGCCAGCACCATTCGTACAGTTGTTGCCTCTTATAAATCCATCAGGACCTCCCAGGCAAACCATTCTTCCCGATTTGGTGTCAAAAAGCGAAATTCTCTTATCGTTCCGCAGTTTCGGAAACCTCAGGTCAGTCTGGTCCGGAACAGGGATTATTCTATCGTCTGGAATAAACAGCGTACCGAAAGATTATTCAGTGTTAACACCCTGTACGGAAGAATCCGTGTCCCGTTCAAGGCTCCCGACTCTGTATTTGCATGGGCGTTTGCGAAAGATGCCTCCTTCGGTACTGCCAAACTGGTATACCGCCACGGGAAGTTTTTCCTGCACATTCCGGTTACCGTGGAAGTTGAAGAGCAGCTCCCTTTGACGCAGACTACTACGGTAGTCGGCATCGACCGGGGGATCCGTTTCCTTGTCGCCACTTATGATGGCAGAAAAAGTACTTTCGCATCCGGTGCTGTCATTAAACACAGACGCGCACACTTTAAACAGCTTCGCTCCGAACTTCAGCGCAGAAGAACTCCCTCCGCCAGAAGGCGGATACGTGCCATTGGCCAGAGAGAAAACCGTTGGATGGGCGATGTCAACCATTGTCTGTCGAAGGCACTCGTCTGCTCCTATCCCAAAGGCACGCTGTTCGCACTGGAGGATCTTACAGGTATCCGCTCTGCAACAGAACGGGTCCGCATCGGAGACAGCTATACTTCTGTCAGCTGGGCCTATCATGATCTGGAAGAAAAACTCATGTATAAGGCCCTGCGCGCCGGGAGTCATGTCGTAAAGTTTGACCCGGCATATACGTCTCAGACCTGTCCTGTCTGCGGTCATACCGAAAAGAAAAACCGCAATAAAAAGAAACACCTTTTCCGCTGCCGTAAATGCGGTTATCAGTCCAATGACGACCGTATCGGAGCAATGAACCTCTGGCGGATGGGAATCCAGTACCTCCCAGAGGCTCAGGTGTCCGCATAGGATACCGCACTGCAGAAGTATATCTTCTGCAGGAGGGGCGCTGTCAATCGTCCCATGATGTACCGCCACACTGCTCGCCCCGCAGGGGCGAGAGCCCCGCGGCTTTGAGCGGTTCAGAGGAACGCCTGCGGCGTTCCATCCACTCTGTCGTTAGGCAGAATCAAGCCTGCATTTCTCGCCAAAGGTGGAAGGCTGTGCCGTTATACCACCGGGCAGGTACAAGCTCGTGACTTCAGATAATGAGTTATTGACAGCCGGTGGTGTTGTAGTGGTCGTCATTGTACTTCCACGGGTCATCACAGAAACAATGCATATTGAAACCTCCCGCTGCGTACAGGACATGCCTGCGGGACAAAAAAGCTGCGGGGACAGGAGTCTTCCTCCCGTCCCCGCAGCCCGGGGTTCTGTATATGACAGTCCGCAGCCGCTGCTGCGGCAAAAAGCATGGTATTACTTCATCAGTCCGTCCACAGCCTCTTTCAGCTTCCGGAGGCCTTCTGCGATATTCTCATAGCTGTTGGCGAAGGACATGCGGATGAAGCCCTCTCCGCCGTTGCCGAAGACACTTCCTGCCACCAGGCAGATGCCCGCCTTCTCCAGAAGGTACTCTGCCAGCTCCTGGCTGGTCATGCCGGACTTTGCGCATACCGGCTTGCAGTTGATGAAGATATAGAATGCGCCGGTGGGTGCCGGGCAGCTGAGGCCTTCGATCTCGTTGATGGTCTTTACGGCGTAGTCTCTTCTGCGCTTGTACTCCTTTACCATCTCCGCCACCTCGTTCTCCTCATCACGGAGAGCGACGATACCGGCCTTCTGCACAAAGGAAGGTGCGCAGGTAACAGCATTCTGGTGAAGCTTGTTCACTTCCTTCAGATACTCCAGGGGAGCGCAGACATAGCCGAGACGCCAGCCTGTCATGGAGTATGCCTTGGAGAAGCCGTTGAAGGTAAAGGTTCTCTCTGCCATGCCCGGAAGGGATGCGATGCTGACGTGCTCCTGATCGCCGTAGACCAGGCGCTCATAGACCTCATCGGCGAAGATGACGATATCCTTCTCGATGGCAATCTTTGCGAGACCCTCAAGCGTCTCTCTGGACAGCATGCTGCCGGTGGGGTTATTCGGGGTAACAAGAACCAGAACCTTGGTCTTGTCGGTGATCTTTTCCCGAATTTCCTCCAGATCCATCTGGTAGCCGTTCTCTTCCTTCAGAGTGTAGCTGACCGGAACTGCGCCGAGAACCTTCGGAACATTCACGTAGTTCATCCATACCGGATCCGGAACCAGAATCTCATCGCCCGGGTCAAGGACAGCCATCAGGGCATCGAAGATCGCCTCGGAAAGTCCGACGGATACCATGATGTTTTCTGCCTTGCAGGGGATATTGTTCTGATAGTGCAGCTTCTTTGCGATCTGCTCTCTGAGACCCATATCACCGAGGTTGGAGGTATAGAAGACTTCTCCCCGCTCCAGGCTCTCATAGGCTGCCTTCTTGATGTACTCGGGAGTATCAAAGTCCGGTCTTCCGATCTCGAAGTGGATAACCGTCTTGCCGGCCCGCTCCATAGCCAGTGCCTTCTCATTCATCTTCCGGATACCGGAAAGGCCGATGGTGCTCATCTTCTTGGAAATAATGTTCTTCATATCTGTCTCCTTCTCTTGTATGGAATCTCCTGCTGCCCGCTCCATGCTGCAGAACAGCTCACATCTCTCTTTGCTGTTTTTACTTTACACCCTGCATCGCATCCGGTCTAACTCCTGTTTCTCTATGCTGCGATAAGGAAATGATTATAGTCTTTTTCCCTCTCCCGTGCGCGCAAAAAAGACCGCATTGCACTGCGCGGGGCAGACTGCAATACGGTCTTCCGAACTGCCGCACCAGAAGGGATGCACGGCATAAGGAACAAACTTACTTCTTCATCCAGCCGGCGCCGGCATTCCATGCCTGGCCCACCTTTTCGCCGGTAACGTAATAGCCGTTGCGGAACTGGTCAAACATCAGGGCGTTTGTCTTTGCCGGATCTACCTTGCCCTTTTCATCCAGGACAGACTCTTCTGCCCTGACATTCACAATCCTGCCTACAACGCCGTCCACATATTCGGTCTGGCAGATTTCAAGAAGCTCGCACTCCATGACCACCGGGAACTCCTCGATGATCGGCGCATTGACCTTGTCGCTCTTTACGGCATGATAGCCGGTGCGCTCAAACTTGTCATCCATCTTGTTGCCGGAGGCGATGCCGAAGAAATCGGCCACATCCATGTGATCCTTATCGGCCAGGGCCACGGTAAATGCCCCGGAGGCGAGGATATTCTTTCTGGTCTTCTTGCCGTCGCCGATAAAGAGAATCACCTTGTCCATGTCGCAGATCTGACCCCAGGCCACATTCATGACATTAACCTTCCCGTTCTCGTCATACGCCGCCACCATCAGCACCGGCATCGGGTAAACGGCCTGTACCACGCCTAAATCTTTTTTCATTGTGCTGTCCTCCTCTAGTTGTTTTTGTAAATGCGGAATATCCTGCTCCGCTGAGAGCAGGATATTTCGAACATCAGGCCACCTTTGTCTGCGGCATTTCTCCCGTCGCGGGATCCCGCATCATGCCTTCGCTTCTTGCCACAACCATGGTGGTGACGATATCACCGGTAACGTTGAATGTGGTATTGGCCATATCGATCAGGCGGAAGATACCGGCAATCAGGCCGACAATTTCCAGCGGAAGTCCCATGTTGGTCAGAAGAATCGTGGTCATGATGATGGCACCGCCGGGAACACCCGGGCATCCCATGGCTACCAGTACGGTGGAGATGATGATATTCACCAGCGCACCCGGTGTCAGGTTCATACCGTAAATCTGTGCGGTCATCACGATGGCCGCGGCGTAGTAGATGCAGCCGCCGTTCATGTTAATCGTTGCACCCAGCGGCAGGGAGAAGGAGGAAAGCTCCGGGGATACCCCGAAATCCTCATTGGTTACCTGGGTGGATACCGGAAGGGTTCCGGCACTGCTGGTGGTGCTGGCGGTCACAACCCATACCTTCACAATGGACTTAAACCATTTTCCAACGGGGAATCTGGCAAGAAGCGCCACCATCGGCACATACATCAGGAATACCAGGATAACGTCGGAGGCATAAACCGTAAGAATCAGCTTGCCCAGCGGTCCGAACACCTTCAGGCCGTAGGAGCCGACAGAGTCCGCCAGAAGGGCGCACACGCCGATGGGAGAAAACTCCATGACAATTGCGGTAATCTGATACATGACGTCGGCAAGGTTCTGCACGCCCTCCGCCATCTTCTGTCCCCTCTCTCCCATCATGATGAGGGCCACACCCACAAAGATGGCAAATACGATAATCGGAAGCATATCGCCCTGGGTGAAGGAGACAAATACGTTGGACGGAAATGCGTTGATGATGGTATCAAGAACGCTGGGCATCTCCTTGGCTTCATAGACCGAATCGGAGGCCAGTGCGCTCATATCAAAGCCGAGGCCGGGATTGGTCACATTTGCCATGATAAGGCCGATGCAGACGGAAATAGCAGATGTGATGGCATAGAGGCCGACGACCTTCACGCCGATATTCCGAAGCTTCTTAATATCCGACAGGGCAGCGACGCCTGCCGTGATGGAAAAGAACACCATCGGAACGACGATCATCTTGATCATGTTCAGGAAAATGGTTCCGAGGGGCTTCACAATGGATGCCTTCTCGCCAAAAATCACGCCCAGCACAATACCGAGGCCAAAGCCGATAAAGGTCTTTGCTGCCAGGCTGAGCTTCTTCTTCTCTTTCATATTTACCCTCCTCGTTCATAACATTCTGCATCGCGCAGAATTTACAACTGACTTGGGTAAAGTATACGTCTGCTCTGTATAGTTATTCCAATACGGAACCCCTTATCCGCTATAACCATACTTTTATCTGTCTCATCGGGAAAGACTCTCCGCTCTGCAGGAGAAATGTACTGTCACTGCGGAATACGCAGTGCCCGGATGGAATTTAACACCGCAAGGATCATCACGCCCACGTCGGCAAATACGGCAAGCCACATGTTCGCGATGCCGAGGGCGCCCAGAAGCAGGCAGATGAGTTTGATGCCGATGGCAAATACGATGTTCTCGTACACGATGCGCATGCACTTTTTCGCGATGCGCACAGCCTTTACAATCTGCATCGGATCATCGTGCATCAGCACAATATCGGCAGCCTCGATGGCCGCATCGGAACCCATGGCGCCCATGGCAATTCCCACATCGGCACGGCCGAGAACGGGGGCATCATTGATTCCGTCTCCCGCAAAGGCCAGCTTCTCTCCTCCCCGCATGGCAGAAAGGAGCTCTTCCACCTTCTGTACCTTGTCCGCCGGAAGAAGCTCGCTGTAAAGGGCATCCATCCCCAGCTGCGCGCTTACCTGCTCCGCCGCGGTGCGGCTGTCGCCGGTCAGCATCACCAGCTTCTTCACGCCCTCTTTCCGGAGCGCCGTGATGGCCTCGGCGGAGGTGTCTTTTATGGAATCTGCAATCCGGATATAGCCGGCGTATCTGCCGCCTGCCGCCACATGGACGACGGTTCCCGGATCCTTCGGATTCTCACAGGCAATTCCCAGCTTCTCCATAAGCTTCCGGTTTCCGGCCGCCACGGCTTTTCCGTCCACCAGGGCGCTTACGCCGTGGCCTCCCAGCTCTTCGATGTTCTTCACGCGGGCAAGGTCCGGCTCTTCTCCATGGGCTCTCCGGATACTCTCGCTGATGGGATGGGTCGATGCGCTCTCCGCCAGGGCCGCACATTCCAGCAGCTGTTCCTTTGAAATACCGCTGTCTGCGGCAGGGCAGATCTCCTGCACCTCAAAGATTCCCTTGGTTAATGTTCCGGTCTTGTCAAAGACCATGCAGGTTACCTGCGACATGGCCTCAAGGAAGCTTGAACCCTTCACCAGGACGCCGGCGCGGCTGGCACCGCCGATGCTGGCAAAAAAGCTTAAGGGAATACTCACCACCAGCGCACAGGGGCAGCTGATGACCAGGAAGGTCAGGGCCCGGTAAAACCAGTCGGCCCAGTCCGGCGTCTGCTGAAGAATCCCGCGCTGCACAAGGGGCGGCAGAATGGCCAGCACCAGGGCGCTGATGCACACGGCCGGCGTATATACCCGGGCAAAGCGGGAAATGAAATTCTCCGAGCGGGATTTCATCGAGGTGGCATTTTCCACCATGTCCAGAATCTTTGCCACGGTGGACTCTCCGAATTCCTTCGTGGTCCGGATGCGGAGAAGGCCGGTCATGTTGATGCATCCGCTGACAATCTCGTTCCCCGGCGCCACATCCCGCGGGATACTCTCCCCCGTGAGGGCGGCCGTATCCAGGGTCGATGTGCCCTCTGTCACGATCCCGTCGATGGGGACACGCTCTCCCGGCTTTACCAGGATTTCGGTGCCGATCGCCACATCCTCCGGGTCAACCTCCACCAGTTCGCCGTTCTCCTCGACATTGGCATAATCGGGGCGGATATCCATCAGGTCGCTGATATTGCGGCGGCTTTTCCCGACGGCCACCGACTGGAACAGCTCTCCCACCTGATAGAACAGCATCACAGCCACGGCTTCCACATAGTCGCCGGTTCTGGTCAGTCCCAGCGCCAGGGCTCCGATGCTCGCCACCGCCATCAGGAAATTCTCATCAAATACCTGCCCGTTCCGTATTCCTTTTACCGCCTTCCACAGGATATCATATGCCGCCGTCAGATAGGGGATCAGGTACAGCACAAACCGGGCGGGTCCCTCTGCCGGCACAAAATGCAGCACCACCATGAGCGCCGCGGCAAACAGGATGCGGTACAGCATCTTCTTCTGCTTCTTTGACATCTTTATGACCTCTGTTTATCATTTTTTGATTAAACAAGTACTTAATCGTTTATCCATACTATAGAACAGAGGTCCTTCGGTGTCAAGTACCTCCGTTCTCCTCTCTTCTCAGCTCTCCGGCGATCACCTGCTGTACCTGCTCATTCACGTTGCTTAAGCCGATCACCATGGAGTGCTCCGAGCCTTCGGGTGCGCCGGCGGCCACGAGAGTATAGTAGGCCGGCCTGTCTCCGGAAAGCATGCGGAAGGTCAGCGAGAAGGAATGTCCTGCTGCCAGCTGGGTCATCAGCACTTCCTTCGTCAGACTGAGCCGTACCCGCTCTCTGTCCGGCTGATATACGAGGTCTTCCACTTTTTTTGCTGTCTCGCCGAAGAAATCTTCTCCGGTCTCATCCACCTGCAGATCCTTATCGCTGCCGTGGGCGCAGAACCGCAGATAATGGCCGCTTGCCGGATCCACGGAATAGATGCTTTCAAATCCGCCCGCCAGCGCAAAGGCGATCTGCTCCAGAGAATCCTCTTCTTCCCGGGGCTCTGTCTTCGCCGCTTTCCGGGCAAAGAGCTCCTTCTGCACTCCCTGCGACCGCCGCTTCACAATAAAGGTCTCATACTCTTTCGCAGGCACCGGCCTGGAGAAATAATATCCCTGCACCAGGTCGCAGCCCATGTTTCGGAGGACCGTGAGCTGTTCTTCGGTCTCCACTCCCTCGGCGATAACCGGAACACCCAGGTAATCCGCGATATCGATAATGACCTCCAGCAGCCGCGTATCCCGCCGTTCCCCGAAAGCGGCCCGGATAAACTGCATATCCAGTTTCAGCGCGTCGATCGGCAGGCTCGAAATCATGTTCAGGGAGGAGTATCCGGTGCCGAAGTCATCCATCTCAATTCGAAATCCCAGATCGCGGAGCTGGTTCACCGTGTCGATCATCTGCTTGGAATCCTGGGTGTAGGCGGATTCCGTGATCTCCAGCAGGAATTCCTGCGGCGTCAGATGAAACTCCCCGAGAATGCCGGTAAAGGTCTCAATCAGATGCGGGTCATACATATCAATCCGGGACACATTGACCGATACCGGCACGGAGAATCCAAGCCGTTCCTTCCAGTCCCGGATCTGGGCTGCCGCCTCTCTCCAGACATAGTGATCCAGATCCCGTATCAGGCCGTTTTCCTCGAACAGCGGAATAAACAGTCCCGGGCTGATCATCCCGATCTCCGGGTGGATCCACCGCACCAGGGCTTCGGCGCTGGAAAGCACCGGGATGTCCGGCCGGATGTCGAACTTCGGCTGATAGTACACCTGGAACTGGTGCTCCTCCAGTGCTTTGTGGAATCCATCCAGCAGCTGTTCCGCATAGAGTTCCTTCTCATGGAGGGCACTGTCATACTCCGCGATGGACCTGGCATAGTTGCCCCGCACCGTATCTGCGGCCAGCTTTGCCCGGTCAAATCTCCGCTCCATATCGATGGATTTGTCCACGTTGGAATAAATTCCCATACGAAGCCGGATGCGGCTTCTGGCATCTTCTTCCTTCCCGGATTCGGTATAGATCTCCTCCAGGATATTCCGGTAACCCTCCCGGTGGGGGCAGTACACAAGGAAGGTGTCTCCCTCCCGCCGGCAGACGATGCCGCCGGATTCTGCCACCATATTCCGGAACCGGTTGGCAATCCGGCAGAGCACCCGGTCTCCGTATGCCTTGCCGTACCGCTCATTGATCATGCGGAAATGGTTGATGTCAACCACGACGGCGTCCATCTCCATCTCTTTATGGTACAGGTCAAACTGCTCCGCATACCGGTAAAAATACTCCCGGTTATACAGTCCCGTCAGGGAATCCCGCTCCGTAAAGGAGATGATGTCCCGGTCCTCGGAAAGCTCGATGGTTCGGAGAACCCGGGCAAGAATCACCTCCGGCTGCGGATAGGGTTTTGGAATAAAATCGATGGCGCCCAGCCGCAGGCTTTCCACCTCGGAGCTCTGCTCCGCCGTCATCACAATGGCGGGAATCTTTTTCAGGATCGGATCGCTCTTATAGGTCCTAAGAACTTCCAGACCGTGCATCTTCGGCATCTGCAGATCCAGGATCACCAGGGACAGCGTTTCGTGCAGCTCCCGGATAAGCCGGAGTGCCTCCTCGCCGTCCACAGCCTGAATCACATGGTACTCCCCTTCGAGAATAGCCTTGAGAATCTCCCGGTTGATAAATTCATCATCCGCGACAAGAATCTGTCGTTTTCCGTCCGCCGTGCGGAATGGGTCATATTTATGCAGCATATATTCAGTCTCCCCTTCTGTACTATTCTGCTATTCATGCCAGGTACCGGATATCTCCGACTACTTTCTCTGGTATCCCGTAATCATCGTCAGAATAAAACACGCCACGGTTGCCCATGCAAAAAACTTATGCCACTTCATATATTCCGCCTTTCTGCTTTTCTTCGCCGCAAGCCTTACGGTCTCCCCGCTGTGAACATAGTGAATCTGTCTTCCCAGAAGCCTTTTGAGCATAAAGTAAGGTTTCTCTCCGGTGCAGTGGCCCGTATAGAATACCGTCTTATACTTTGCCATCTCTCTGGCCATCCTGCGGAGAAACTCGGCGTCCTCCACGGTATAGCCCTTCTTCCGCATCGTGTGGAATCCGCTGAAGACGGCATCCGGAGCCTGTCCGCAGACCTCCTCGCAGCGCTTCAGCACATTCAGGATACCGTGATGGGCGCAGCCGGAAAACAGAAGAAGCTGTCCGTCCTGCCGGACCGCCAGGCACTGCTCATGGCAGAAATCGTCCTCCCGGTACTCCTCCCCCTCTTTTTTCTTCAGACGGCGGTTGGTGTCCGGCACCGGGCAGTCTGTGCCGATACCGGAAAACAGGGAAAGCTCCTCGTCAATTTCCAGATTGCCGGATACCAGAACCAGCTGCGGAAGCTCCTTTATCGCCGGGTCAAGCCCGATATAGCGGTATCCCTCTTCCCCGTCGTCGGCATAAAAATCGCCGAATGCCGTCTCCTGCACATAGATGGCCGCCTTCGGATTGATCTCTGCAAAGGCCAGGATGCCGCCGCCGTGGTCAAAATGCCCGTGGCTCAGCACCAGAATATCCACCTTTGTCAGGTCAACGCCCAGTTTTTCGGCGTTTTTCATGAACAGGTCCGATGCGCCGGTATCCATCAGTATCCGGTGCTTTTTCGTCTCGATGTAATAGCTCAGTCCGTGCTCCGCCCCGCAGTGGGCGGACCCTTCGGTATTCTCCACCAGGTTGATGATCTTCACAAGCTTACCTCCTCCTGTCCCTTATCTGGTTTTTGCTCCCAGTGCCTTCAGTTCCTTCTTTTCCGCATACATCAGTGCATCTGCCCGCTCAAAGACCGCGTGCAGTTCCCGGTCTTCCCCGGGAATATAGTCGGAACATCCGCCGGAGACCACCACGTCGCCCTTCCCGATATTTTCCAGGGACTGGGTGTGCAAAAGCTCCATCAGCTTTGTCCGGTATTCATAATCATGTCCGGAGAGGATAACCACGAACTCATCGCCGCCGGTCCGGAACACCGGACTGTGCCGGAATATCTCGCAGACCATGCGGCAGGCCTTCCGGATGTATTCATCTCCGGCCTTATGGCCGTAGGTATCATTGATAAACTTCAGGCCGTTGACATCGCACACCACGACGGAGAAGGCCTCCGCCTCTCCCCGGCCGATCTTCTCATTCAGGTCTCTCTCTGCCTCCGCCCAGGCGTGCTTGCTCTTTACGCCCGTCAGCGGATCCCGGTTTGCCATGGCGCGCACATTTCCCAGTTCCCGCTCACTCTCCTCGGCCCGCTTCCGCATCAGCGAATAGATGCCGAACAGGGTGAACAGTGAGAATCCGAAGAGGCTGATGACCACAAACATACTCCTGGCGTTGACCATCCGCAGATGGCGCATCTCCCGGGCGATGCACTCTTCGAGGGCATGCACCCTTCCTGCATCGCCGGCGGTTTCGCCGTATACGCTCTGAATCTCTTCCATGGCCTGTCCGGTGGTGCTGATGGTGGTCTGGCTCATCCATACAAGGGAGGTGAACAGCACCAGCGTAAGGAGTCCGATCCAGACAATGATGGACTTTCCGAACCGTCCGGAAGGATCTCTTTTGAGAATTCTCCGAAAGAACAGGAACCCGCCGATGGCCCAGAGGGTAAAGAGAATATAGGTCTCCGGTTCCATGGAACCGGTGGTGAAAAAGTTGGGCAGCAGGATGTACAGGATAAAGAATACCATGATGCCCACGCCCGCGGCACCGGCTGCCGTTTCCGTCTCATCCCCCCGGTCCAGCGCTGTTTTCAGCGCCGCCGCGGACACAAATCCGTAGATGATGGTGGCGCCGATGGTGGTGACATCCACGATCCATCCGATGGCCGTCCGTCCCAGGAAGGGGAACGGCAAAGATACCAGGGCAATCAGAGCAATGGCCCGCTCCGGAGAGTTATCCTTTCCCAGGTCCGCATACTTCTCCGGCAGGACCCGGTCCTGTGCCATGGCATAGAACAGGCGGCTTACCGCCTGGATATTGCCGATAAGGCTTGTCACAATCAGGGCAAACAGCGACACCATGAGTATGCCGGTGCCCGCACTGCCCAGATAGTGGCGGGCGCCGTAAAAAGGCGGAAGGGCGTCGATGCCCTCAAGAGACGAAAGGTCCCGGATATAGGAAATCCAGTCCCCATAGGCCGCAGGATAGACGCTCACGGAAAGAACCGTCACCAGAATATACAGCATCGTGGTGGCTGCCACCGCCGCCGCCAGAACCCGGAAGGACTTCTTCAGCGGGAAGGTGAATTCCTCTGTCGCGTGGGATATACTCTCAAAGCCGATAAAGGCCCAGGGGGAAATGCAGGCGATTCGGACAATCTGGGACAGGGCGCTCTTTTCCGGAAGAAAGAAGGGTTCCCACCGGAAAGCCTGCATTCCGTGCCCTGCCGCGGCCGCTCCGGTGCAGAACAGAATCCCTGCGGTAAATACCAGAACCAGGGCCAGCATCAGGCCTGCCGCTGCCTTCTTCTTTTTCGCGCAGAACAGCGCGGCGGCCAGAATGGCAAATGCGCCAAGGAGCGCCTCCCCGAGATACACGTCATACCCGAACAGGGAATACATGCGCCCCACATGGAAGGTCTCTCCCAGAAAATACCGGGCAAACAGCGGCAGCGACGTGGCATTGGCCCAGAACATGGCAAGGTAGGTCAGCATCAGAAACCAGGCGTTCAGAAAGCCGTGGTCATGGCCGAAGACCTCTTTGGTGAATCCGTATGCCCCTCCGGCATTCGGAAAGCAGTTCATCATGTAGTGATAATTCCGGCTGACAAGCAGCATGATCAGACCGCCGGTGATCAGTCCCAGCGCGGTTCCCGCCGGGCCCGCCTGCGCCAGGTAGGTGGTGCAGGTAATGACGAGAGACCCCCAGCCGACGCTGGTACCGACGGCAAACGCCCACGCCGCAGCCGGCGATATATAGGGTGTAAGCCCTTTCTTTACTTCTTCCTTTGCTGTCATCTTCTGTTACCTCTAAGCTGCTTTTCCCTGCTCCCAAGCACTTCCGCTATGGTCTGCAGCATCTTCTGCACATCCAGGGGTTTTGCGATGTGGGCATCCATGCCGGCTTCTCCGGCGGCTTTTTCATCCTCCCGGAAGGCATTGGCCGTCATGGCAATGATGGGAATCTGTGCCAGTTCCCGGTCCGGAAGGCCCCGTATTCTCTTCGTGGCCTCATAGCCGTCCATCACGGGCATCTGGATATCCATCAGCACCAGGTCATAATATCCGGGCTCGGATCCTTCCACCATGTCTAGGGCTTCCTGCCCGTTTACGGCATGCTCTACGGTGCAGCCGAACTGCGTAAGAAGCATGCCCGCGATCTCCCGGTTAATCTCATTGTCCTCTGCCAGAAGGATCCGGAGGCTCTCAAAATCCACCTTTTCCGGCGCAGCCTCGGCCGCTGCCTCCTCCGGCGCCTCCGCCAGCGGAAGCGTAAGGCCTATCACAAATTCCGTGCCCTTGCCGGACGCAGACGAAACGTCGATGGTTCCTTCCATCAGTTCCACGATGCTTTTCGTGATGCTCAGTCCCAGGCCCGTTCCCTGGATGCCGCTGACCGTGGAGGTCCGCTCTCTCTCGAAGGGCCGGAACATATCGGCGGCGAATTCCTCGCTCATGCCGATGCCATTGTCCAGCACCCGAAGCTCATAGATACCGGTCTTGTCGGTTCTTCCCAGCTGCCTAAGCGTCGCCTTTACCATGCCCTTTTCGGGGGTAAACTTGCAGGCGTTGCTCAGAAGATTGAGCAGTATCCGGTTGAACCGGTTCTGGTCGCACAGAACCCAGGGGTCCGTCACCCCTTCGGTTTCCACGGTGAAGTCAATCTCTTTCCCCTTCATCTGTTCGGCAAACACGTCGTGCTGGACGTTCATCGCCTCAACAAGGTTCATGATCACAGGGAAAAGTTCCATCTTTCCGCTCTCGATCCGGCTCATGTCCAGAACATCGTTAATGATGCCCAGAAGCTGCTGCCCGGAGTTGTCGATCTTTTCCAGATAGTAATCCTTCTCTTCCGCACTCGTCCCCTCCTGTCTGGCCAGGGTGGTAAAGCCGATGATCGCGTTCATGGGCGTGCGGATATCGTGGGACATGCTGAACAGGAACTTGCTTTTGGCCCGGCTCATCTCCTCCGCCAGGATCTTCTCCCGCTCCAGCTCATCATGATGCTTTCGTACCAGTCCCTGGACATAAAACATCACCATCAGCCCCACAAAGGTCAGTGCAATCAGCAGAAAGCCGTTCTGCACGATGCTCCGGGCTTCCTCCTCGGTATGGGCCGATTCCAGAAGTTTCAGGCCGAACCACATCAGCAGCGAATAGAGAAGCAGCGAAAACAGTACCGTGCTGGACGTGGAAACGCCGCTGTAATCCTCGAGGGAGCTCTCCTTCATGGTTCTCCAGTAGAAAACAAACCCCAGAAGGCACCACAGCGCCAGCAGAAAGAAGGACTGGGCGCCCATGGTTTCCAGCATGGTCACCTTGGGGATCAGCTGGACGATGGCAAATGCAGCCGTTATCACGGTTCCCGTGATGCTGCTCACCACAATTCTTCTGTTGTTCTCCGCCTTCGCAAACCGGTACGCCGACGCGGAGGTGTAGCCGAAGCCCACTATGGCGCCGAAGGTGGTCAGCTCCACAAACCATTCCAGGGCATTGCGCCCCAGAAAAGAGATAGCAGCGGAGACGCCCATGATAAACAGGCTGCAGAAGGCGGTACTCTTAAAGCGCATGGAGATAATCCGGTCCTCCGCCATCGTGGAGAGGACTCTCGTCGTGGCCCGGTATGCACCGATGATTCCGGTAAAAATCGCTGCCAGGGCCGTCACGGCCATCAGCAGAAGGCCCCCTCTTCCCATGATGCTCTGGGCCGCAAAAAAAGTAGGCACCGTCGCCACGCCCTCCAGCGCGTCCAGATTGGCAATATACTCCTGCCATGATGGATAGCCGTCCGGCACGGAGGTAATACTGACGATGGACATGGCAGCATAAACAAATCCGCCCATCAGGATGGAAAGAATGATGATGCCCCGGGAAAGGCGGACCGGGAACCGGAAATGGGCCGTCTCCAGGGAGATGACATCAAATCCGACAAAGGCCCAGGGCGACAGGAGAACAATCGTCAGAATCACCGACGGTGATATCCCCCGCTCCTCGCCGAAGAAATGAAAGACGGATCCCGGGTCGATATTCGGCAGGCAGATCAGGGTGATGGCCAGCGCCCCCAGAAGAAGCAGAATGGCAAGCACCGTCTGCAGCCGCTGCAGCAGCGGTTTGTGAACAATAAACAGAAGTCCCGTGACAACCAGGGCTGTGACCGATATCATCACTTCACTGATGTAAATCTCATGCCCTGCCACAGCATAATGAAATCCCCTCTGCAGCACATTCCCGAACAGGGTCCTGCTCACCACAAAGAGAGCCGTCGCATTCAGGAACACGATCGTCAGGTAGGAAAGGCTCAGAAACCAGGCGCATAAAAATGCGTGGTCTCTGCCGAAGGCCTCCTTGGTGTAGGTATAGACGCCTCCCGTTCCTGGCCTGCGCACCATGAGGTAGGCATAATTCATTCCGATGACCAGCATAATGGCCGCACTGACTGCCATCGCCACCACCGTTCCGCCCGGGCCGGCGATGGGGAGAAAGGTGGTTCCGGGCATGACAAAGGCCCCCCAGCCGATGATGCAGCCAAAGGCGATCGCCCATACATCTGTCCTGGAGAGATAACGGTCCATCTCTGTTTCTGGTGCCGCTGCGTGCGCTTTATGCAGAAATGAGCTCATATTCCGGAATTCCCTTTCCTTCTCTAACCCGATACAATCACAGATTTATCCAGTGTTAATTATACCGAATCTCCGCCAAAAAGTACACCTTCAACACCGGATTTCACCTGTACAATACGATGGATTTTCAAAAATTTTCAAAAAACATTTGACAACTTTTCCCGCTGGTGCTATAAAAAAGAAAACCGTTGAGGAAGAGTGAGTACATCTTTTCAGGTTTCTTCAGAGAGCTGCGGATGGTGGGAATGCAGTGAAACAGGACAGATGGAATGGACTTCTGAGGGCGAGCAGAAAAGGATTTTCCCGAGTATGTGAGACGGAGCGGGCACTCCGTAATCAAGGGCCGGCATATGTCAGTATGCGCTAAGTGGGCGTGATTTCACGTCAAGCCGGGTGGCACCGCAGGATGATTTGTTTATTCAGGATCCTGTCCCAGCAAAAACACTGGGACAGGATCTTTTTTTATTACTCTCCCGTCCCGAATCACTGACAGCGGCAATGCGCCGCACAAAAGAGCCGCCGGACGACTGTTCCGGCACGGAGATGAAAGGAGAAACAAATCATGACAAAGGAAATCAACCATGCAGCCCAGACAACCCCGGCAGATCAGAAGATCCCTTACAAAATCTATCTTTCCGAGAATGAAATTCCCACCACATGGTACAATGTCCGCGCGGACATGAAGAACAAGCCCGCTCCCCTCTTAAATCCGGGAACCCTCAAGCCCATGACGGCAGAAGAACTCTCCGCCGTGTTCTGCAAGGATCTGGTGGCCCAGGAGCTGGACAATGACAACGCCTACATCCCGATCCCCCAGGAGATTCAGGATTTTTACAAGATGTACCGTCCCTCACCGTTAATCCGCGCTTACTGCCTGGAGGAGAAGCTCCAGACCCCGGCCCACATCTATTACAAGTTTGAGGGCAACAATACCAGCGGCAGCCACAAACTGAATTCCGCCATCGCCCAGGCCTACTACGCAAAGAAGCAGGGCCTCAAGGGCGTCACCACCGAGACCGGCGCCGGCCAGTGGGGCACGGCCCTCTCCATGGCCTGCTCCTACTTCGGCCTGGACTGCAAGGTTTACATGGTAAAGGTCAGCTATGAGCAGAAGCCCTTCCGCCGTGAGGTCATGCGCACCTACGGCGCCTCCGTGACACCCTCTCCTTCCGACACCACCAATGTGGGAAGAAAGATTCTCGCGGAGCATCCCGGAACCACCGGCTCCCTGGGCTGCGCCATCTCCGAGGCGGTGGAAGTTGCCGTCTCCAACCCCGGCTACCGCTATGTGCTGGGCTCTGTCCTGAACCAGGTCCTTCTTCACCAGTCCGTCATCGGCCTGGAGACCAAGGCTGCTCTGGACAAATATGGGGTCAAGCCCGACATGATCATCGGCTGCGCCGGCGGCGGCTCCAACCTTGGAGGACTCATCTCTCCGTTCATGGGCGAAAAGCTCCGCGGTGAGGCGGATTACCGCATCATCGCCGTGGAACCGGCCTCCTGCCCCAGCTTCACCCGCGGCGTCTACGCCTACGACTTCTGCGACACCGGCATGGTATGCCCGCTCTCCAAGATGTACACCCTGGGCAGCGACTTCATCCCGGCGCCGAACCACGCCGGCGGTCTCCGCTACCACGGCATGAGCCCCATCCTCTCCCAGCTCTATGACGACGGCCTGATGGAGGCAGTATCCGTGCCCCAGACCAGCGTCTTTGAGGCAGCCGAGCTCTTTGCCCGCGTCGAGGGCATCCTCCCGGCACCCGAGAGCTCTCACGCCATCCGCGTCGCCATCGACGAGGCCCTGAAATGCAAAGAAACCGGCGAGGCGAAGAACATCGTCTTCGGACTCACCGGTACCGGTTACTTCGATATGGTCGCCTACGAGAAATACCACGACGGCAAGATGGATGACTACATCCCCACCGACGAAGAGCTGGCCGCCTTCCGCGCAAAGCTCCCGAAGGTAGAATAGGCTTTCTCCCCTGCGCCGGCATCACCGTGCCGGCCAGGCTCCTTCTCCCCTGTGCTGATAAGGCGCAGGGGAGTTTTTCTCTGTAGCAAGCTGAGTAAAACAATTCTACTTCAGAAACGGCAGCTCTGCATTCTCCGGCAGCCAGTCGGGTTTCGCCTCGGGAAGCCGGCCTCTGCCGGCTTCTGCTGCCTCTGCTTCCCCGGCAATCATCTCCGCCGCGCAATACCATACCGGCACAGCCTGCAGAAGTCCCGGGGTCACAAACTCTTTTCTTCCAATCACGGCAAGTGTTCCTCCGCGCATCTGGTAGATGAAGCCGTCGGGCGCCTCGAAATCCACCGAGAGGCCGGCGGCCTTCCTGGATTCCAGGTTTTTGTCTGTCTCGATGCAGACAGCTTTTACATAATCAAGCCAGCGTTTTCTTCCCTCGGGACCAATCTCGGACAGCTCTTTCTGGAACTCTCTGATCTCTTCTTCCGAATGCATGAATCTTGTGCGCAGCATAAAATCTCCTCTTAAGCCATACCTAAGGTTCCGCCCGCGGAACCTTTGTTGAAGACAGACTGTCTGCCGCCGGGCGGAACCCTGCCTAAGTCAGCTTGAACATTTATCATAAATCAAACCGAGAAAATCTCCCGGTAGACCCGTTTTCCGTCCTTCAGGTCCGACCGCATCAAGGAGACTTTTTTGACCATCATGTCGCCCTTCGGGGCAGGCACCTGGCGGTAATTGCCGGAGAACTTCCGGGCCATGGTGATGTGGGGAACAAACTTCTTCCGGTCGTAGTCGATGCCGGCACTGTCCAGCGCCTCCCGCAGTGACTTCTCTAGGGCGCTGAGGCCCTGGTTTCCCTTAAGTCCCACCCAGAGGGTGTCCCCGAAGGTCCCCAGCTCTGTCATCGAGAGCTTAAAGGGTTTCCAGGCGACGGAGGACATGGCCTCCTTCACCGGGGCGGCATCGGGCACCTCGCCCAGAAATGCCAGGGTCAGGTGCAGGTTGGCCGATGGAACAAACTTTCCCTTTGCGCCCAGCTTCTTCATGAGATGAAGGGTCTGGGTGACAGACCCCTGCATCTCCTCGGAGAGCCGGACGGCGATAAACAATCTCATGATTTTTCACTTCCTTTATAGTGCAGGCAGAGCATGGTGATATCATCGAACTGCGGCTCATCCTTGATAAAGTCCGAAATCGCCGCCGATACCTCCCGTACCAGCCCTTCCGGCGTATTCTCCGGATTCCGGTTCAGCGCCTGCAGGGTCCGGCCTGTGCCGAACTGCTCCTTTTTGACATTCGTGGCTTCCGCCACACCGTCGGTGTAGACAAAGAGCGTCGCTCCCGGCTCCATCTGCATCTCATAGTCCCTGTAACGGCTTCCTTCCATGCCGCCCAGCACAAAGCCGTGCTTGTCGCGGACCAGTTCAAACGCCCCGTCCGGCTTCCGGAACATGGGATATTCATGGCCGGCATTGGATGCGGTGAGAAGTCCCGTCTTCAGGTTGAGAATTCCGAGCCAGGCGGTCACGAACATTTCCTCCGGGTTATTCCGGCAGATCTGCTCATTCATATCCGCCAGCGCCTGGGCAGGACTTGCGTGATTGACCGTACAGTTCTCCACGAGAACCTTCAGAACCATCATGTAGAGGGCAGCCGGCACGCCCTTTCCGCTGACGTCCGCGATGGCGAGACCGAGATGGTCCTCATCGATCAGGAAAAAGTCATACAGGTCTCCGCCCACCTCTTTGGCCGGTTTCATCGACGCAAATACATCAAATTCCTCTCTGTCCGGAAAGGCCGGGAAATCCGAGGGCAGACAATTGGACTGAATGGAGGCGGCCATGCTAAGCTCCGCCCCGATCCGCTCCTCTTCCTGCTGCTTGGCGAGCTTTCTCTTCTGTCTTGCCAGCTCATAGTCCGTAGACTTGCGTATGGCCAGGCCCAGGGCGATCAGCGCCACAAGCCAGAACAGCGGCTGTTCATAGAAAGCCTTTTCCTTGACAATCTTCACCTCCACCTGGTCCCGGACCCCGGACTCTTCCGGATTCTTCAAGGCCAGCCGGAAGGTATAGGTGCCGCCGTGGAGATTGGTGTAGCTTACAGGCGAAAGATCATCCATCGGGATGTCCGTCCCGTTATCGTCAAATCCCTGAAGCTCATACTCCAGCTGGGGATTCCTAAGGGCGTAGGTCAGCGCATATCCGTAAAAGGTAATTCTCGTGGTATCGGCGTTTACTCTGAGCACTTCTCCCGGTGCCACCCGGACCAGCCGCCCGTCGATTCCCACATAGGGCACCGCCAGCTTCATGCTGCCGTACTCATCCAGCCGGTCGGAAATATCCACCAGCGTCACGCCGTCGGTACCGGCCAGAAAGGCCCGTCCGTCGGGAAGAAGACAGCTGCGGGCATTCGCCGTTGGAATATGCGGCAGTCCTCTCTGGGTATCATAGAAGGATATGACGGTTTCCTCTCCTGCCAGGAGGCGGTCTCCGTCACAGACAAAGACGCCGTTTCCGCTGAGAATCCATATCTGCCCGTTGTCGGCAGGCAGAACGTCAAATCCGCTGCCGGACGTGCCGCCCACGGGGAATTTCGGAATTTCCCGGATGACGCCGTCCTTCATGCAGTAGCCGCTGTCACTGGTGACAATCCAGAAGCAGTCCCGTTTCGCATCCTTCCGCATGTTCAGAATCACGCCGGAAGTGGTGGGGCTGTCATTTTCATAAGGGCCGACGGCGCCGTGCTCCAGCACATAGATGCCGTCGCCGTCACTGCCGAGGAAGAGTCTCCCCTCATCATCCTCTGCCATGCAGAGAATGGTGGCCCGGCAGAGGCCGTTCTCCGGCGTTATGACTTCCACCACCCTGTCATCTCTAAGAAGGGCGATGCCGCCGGTGGTTGCTGCCGCAATGCTTCCGTCCTGCAGCTCCAGCATGGTCCGGCAGTAATTATTCGGAAGACCGTTTTCCTCATTAAAAACCGTGATCCTGCCGTTGGGATCCATCTTCACCAGGGCATTTTTACTGTTGTAGGAACAGAACCAGAGATTCCCCCGGCTGTCTTCCTTGATGGCGCGCACCCGGCCGGACTTCAGGTAAGCCTTCGCCGGTGAATGCACCGGCTTGTAGGAAGAATCCAGCACCTCCAGACCGCTGTCGGTACCGATATAGAGCCGGTTCTCCTTCAGGCAGGTCGTGTTGACTACATTCTTTTCCATGCCGGCGATTCCGGTGATATCCGCGAAAATACTCCGGCTCAGCTTCATGACGCCCTTCCGGGTGGAAGTAAACCAGAGGTTGCCCTCATAATCCGCCGTGAGCGTGTGCACGGAAGTGTGAAGCGGTACATACTCCAGCATGTGGCAGAAGCCGTTGGCATCCCGGTAGGCGATGCCGTATTCTCCGAGAATCCAGATCCTGCCGTCCACATTGCAGACATTATTGATGCTTCCGATGTCCGGAACCCGTATCGTCTTGAAGGTGAAGAAATCCTCTCCCACCTTCCCGTACCGTATATCGTCCTTCTTGGTTCCGATATAGATATAGCCGGGGTTCTCCCGGTCCGGCACGACGCACTGGGGCAGAAATCCCAGGTCCCTGGCATTCCACATCTCGAAGGTTCCATCCTGCCGCCAGCAGCCGATGTTGTCATCACCGATCATGCACCAGAAGCCGCTTCCGTAATCCTCCGTGAGATTGTAGACCAGCTGTCCCTGGATTTCTTCCGCACCGATCTGCGTTATGGCTCCGGTCTCTTTATCCCGCAGGCAGAGGCCGCCGCTGGTCGCCAGAAGAAGATTTCCCCGGGAATCCTTTTCAATGCCGCGGACCGAAAGTCCCGGCAGTCCCGATTCCAGCCCGTAGAAGGTAAACTCCCACTCCGGGGACATGTAGGCCAGACCGCTGTCATTGGTTCCGACCCACAGGCCACCGTCCTCCTCCGGATAAAGGCTGACCGCATTGGAAATCGCCGGAATCCGGACAAAATCCGTGCCGTCAAACCGCAGCAGTCCGCCGTAGCAGGCAAGATACATGAATCCGTCCGTGGTCTGGGCGGCGTCATTGGCCTCAGAGACAGGATATCCCGTGGAGACATCATAATACTGCGCCATATGATTGGACTCAAATGGCAGCTGCTCCCGGTCATTCCCCGCATGCGCCGGTACCGGAAAATATACAGTTAAAATGATGCACAGAACCGCAAAAAATGCCATTCTGCGTATGCGGCTTTTATTCATCCCGTGATTTCTGTCCTCATCGATAGAGTGCCGCGGCAAAACTACCGCGGCACTTATTATTTCTGTATTTCTGTATCTGATTTTATCAGAAGCTGTCTGCAAGATCCAGCGTATATTCTTCATTCATCCTCTTGCATGCATCAACAAAACGATCCAGCGGAATATCGTGAATCTGGCGGTTGCTGCCCCGCATATTGATGGAGACAGTGCCCTCGGCGGCTTCCTTGTCGCCGACTACCAGGATGTAGGGATCCTTGTAGTTCTTGTAGGTCTTGATCTTCTCCTTCATGTTCTTGTCGGTGTAATCCACCTCGAAGCGGATGTGGGCCTTACGGAGCTTCTCTGCAATCTCCTTCGCATATTCATTGTGCTCCGGACGAATCGGAACGATGCCAACCTGTACCGGGTTCAGCCAGAAGGGGAATGCTCCCTTGAAGTTCTCGATGAGGATGCCGATGAAGCGCTCCATGGAGCCGAAGATGGCGCGGTGAATCATAACCGGTCTCTTCTGGGTTCCGTCCTGGGCCACATACTTCAGGTCGAAATTCAGCGGCAGCTGGAAATCCAGCTGGATGGTGCCCATCTGCCACTCACGGCCGATGCAGTCCCGCATCTTCAGGTCGATCTTCGGGCCGTAGAAGGCGCCGTCGCCCTCATTGATCTCGAAATTGCCCTCGCCGTACTTGTCCATCAGAATCTTCTTCAAGGATGCCTCCGCCTTGTTCCAAAGCTCGATGTCTCCCATGAAATCTTCCGGTCTGGTGGAAAGCTCTGCCTCGTAGGTCAGGCCGAAGGTGCCGTAGATCTTGCCGGCCAGCTCCATGATCTGGCCGATCTCCTCCTCGATCTGCTCCTCTGCCAGCAGGGTGTGGTCATCATCCTGGCGGAAGGCCTGTACGCGGAAGAGGCCGTTCAGCTCACCGGACTTCTCTTTTCTGTGGATGACGTCGGTCTCGCTGAAGCGCAGCGGCAGATCCTTGTAGCTGTGCAGGTCTCTCTTGTAGACCATGATGGCGTTCGGGCAGTTCATGGGCTTCGCGGCAAAGGTATCATCGGACTCGATGGAGCCATCCTCGCCCGGAAGGATGAACATGTTGTTGACATAGTGGCCCCAGTGACCGCTGGTCACCCAGAGCTTCTTATTGTTGATCACCGGTGCGGAGATCTCCTGATAGCCGTACTGGTCGTGCAGGTCTCTCCAGAATGCCAGAAGGGCGTTGTAGAGCTTCCAGCCTCTCGGCAGCCAGTAAGGCATGCCCGGTGCGGTCTCATCAAACATGAAGAGATCCAGCTGCGGTCCGATCTTCTTGTGGTCGCGCTCCATAGCCTCCTGAATCATCTTCAGGTGCTCCTTCAGCTCGTCCTTGGTCGGGAAGGCGTAAACATAGATTCTCTGCAGCATATCCCGCTTCTCATCGCCTCTCCAGTAAGCGCCGGAGATAGACTTGATCTTGAAGGCCACGCCCATCAGATCCTGGGAATTCTCCACGTGCGGTCCGCGGCAGAGGTCGATGAAATCATCACCGGTCTTATAGGTGGTGATTCTCTCATCCTCCGGAAGGTCCTGAATAAGCTCCATCTTGAACTTCTGATCCCTGAAGATCTCCATGGCCTCGGCCTTGGAAACCTCCTCGCAGGTCCAGGCTTCCTTTCTCTTGAGAATCTCGCGCATCTTGTTCTCGATCATCTCATAATCATCCTTGCTGAGGGTGCGCGGAAGAAGGAAATCATAGTAGAAGCCATCCGCAATCTGCGGTCCGATGGCATACTGTACATTCTCCTTACCGAAAATCTCAATCACGGCCTTGGCCAGGATATGGGACATCGAATGGCGATATCTGTCCATATACTCTGCTTTCATAGTAAAACTCCTCCTGTATTAAATGTTGGTCTTCATCTGGGAAATGCTTCCGCTGCCCTGCGGGCAAAGATGAAAAAAAAGCATCCCCGGATGACGTTTCTATCATCCGGGGACGCTGTGTAAGCGCGGTTCCACCCCGATTGCCGGATATCCCGGCCTCTCGTTCCATGATGATAACGGAATCACCGGACCTGATTGGGGTCTCTCGGAGGTGGTCATCCTCTGCTCCGTTCAGAATGCTTCCATCACGGTGTCAGCCGGCATTCCTCTCTGGGAACCTCTGCAAAGGATTAATCTCGTCAACGATTTAGTTATATTGAATTTGTGTATTGTAGCACAAATCATTGATGATTGCAATAAAGATACAAAGGATTATTCCTTGATTACAAGGTGTTGCCCCCTCGCCTGCGGCTCGGCGGCCAGTCGGAATAAGCATTGAGAATCCTGCTTCGCAGGATGGCTTATTCCTCATCCCAGTTGTGATAGGTTGCCTGAACGTCGTCATCCTCATCGAGAAGGTCCAGAATTCTCTGCATCTTCTTCTTTGCGTCATCATCGGTGAGGGTAACCCAGGTCTGGGGAATCATGGTCACGTCCGCCTCAAGCATGGGAACGTTCTCCTTCTCCAGAGCCTCGCGCACTGCGGAGAAATCATCCGGTGCGGTGAGGATCTCGTAGCTGTCCTCTTCCTCGGAGAAGTCTTCTGCGCCTGCATCCAGTGCCATCATCATCAGGTCGTCGGCTTCCATCTCGCACTCTTCCTTATCGATGATGATCTGGCCCTTCTTATCAAACATGAAGGAAACGCTGCCCGGAGTTCCGATATTGCCGTTGCCCTTGGAGAATGCCGCACGTACGTTGGATGCGGTACGGTTCTTGTTGTCGGTAAGGGTTTCCACGATGATCGCCACGCCGGCCGGGCCGTAGCCCTCGTAGGTCAGATTCTCGTAGTTGACGGAATTGGCATCGCCGGCTGCCTTCTTGATGCCTCTGTCGATGGTATCGTTGGGCATGTTGGCTGCCTTCGCCTTGGCAATGACATCGCGAAGCTTGCTGTTGTTGGCCGGATCTGCACCGCCCTCTTTTACGGCAACCGCGATCTCACGGCCGATAACGGTAAAGATCTTGCCCTTAGCGGCATCATTCTTCTCTTTCTTGTGCTTGATATTGGCAAATTTTGAATGTCCGGACATAAAAACTCCTCTTCATTTCCACTATATTTTCAATTGTAATATTATTGGTACAACATGATATATTACCAAAAGATTTCTGCGGTGGCAAGTCCTAGTTTTTCACCGCCCTGCGGCCCGGCGCGGCCACAACGGTGCGGATGGTCTTGCCGCCCACCTGGCGAATCTTGAAAATCCAGCCGCAGCAGGCAATTACGGGCTTTTCGCCCTCCTCCGGTATCCGGTCCAGCTTCGCGATCAGAAAACCGCTCAGGGTCTCGAAATTCTCCAGATCCTTTTCTTCAATCTCCAGCCCCAGCTTCTCCTTCACATCGGGAAGGGGTGCCATGCCGTCGAGAAGCCAGGTTCCGTCGCTTCTGCGGACGATGAGCTTCTCCTCCTCGTCGTACTCGTCCTCGATATTGCCGACAATCTCCTCCAGAATATCCTCCAGGGTCACGATGCCGGCCGTCTGGCCGTACTCATCCACGACGATTTCCATGTGGCTCTTCTGGGCCTGCATCTCGTGGAACAGCTGATCGATCTTGCGGATCTCCGGGATAAAATTGGGCTTTCGCAGAAGGCCCTCAATGTCACAGAGCTTCTGCTCCCGGCAGGCTGCCTCCTCCGAGAAATTCAGCAGATCCCGGATATGGAGGATTCCGATGATATGGTCGATGTCTTCTTTATATACCGGGAATCGGGAATTATTAGCCTCATTCCGGATAAAGGCCACCGCCTCATTCAGGGTCATCTCCCCGTCCAGAGCCACAATGTTGGTCCGGTGGGTCATGATGTCCCCGGCTTCCTTCTCATCCAGCTCAAACACGTTCTGGACCATCTCCGCCTCGCCGGCCTTGATGATGCCCTTCTCATGGCCCTCGCTGACCAGAAGCTTGATGTCGTCCTCCGTCACCTTCTCCTCGTCGGAATCCGGGTCTACCCCGAACAGCCGGAGAACCCCGCCGCTGATGGCCGCGATGGGAAAGGCGATGGGAAGAACCGCCTTCATCAGCAGGGATACCGGCGAAAGCAGACGTTCTGCCCACCTCTCCGGATTGTCCTGGGCCATCTTCCGGGGAATGACAACGCTGATGCTGAGAAGCAGGATAAAGAGAACCAGGAGGATCGCCACGGCCTGCACCCACCACAGAGCCACCGCACCCGGCGTCTCCTCACCGGCGGTGGCAAACCGGTAGCGCAGATTCATCTCCCGCACCAGGAAGAAGACGGCGGCACCTGCGGCCATGTTCAGAATCGTGGTTGCGATGTGCAGCGCAGTGATGAAGCTGCCGGGCTTATCCAGCACCTTCAGAAGCTGTGCCGCCTTTTCGTCGCCATTCTGTGCCTTTTCCTCCAGCTCCGTCTGGTTCAGATTCTGCAGTGCCGCACCGAACCCGTAGAGCATGATATTCATCAGTGTCATCAGTAAAAGCAGCAGTACCGCTGCCGGCAATGGACTGTCCATATGATGGTATTTTTCCGAATCCTTTCTTTTCCGGGGGCCGCCGTAAAAGCAGGCATCCCTCATGCATTTTTACTGGCTGAGCGCAATAGCGTTGGCAATATCCGTCGCCAGCACCGAATGTGCTCCGAGTTTCTCTGCAGCAGCCGTTCCCGCTCTGCCGTGCAGCCACACGCCCAGGCAGGCTGCATCGTCCTCCGGCAGGTCCAGTGCGAGCAGTCCGGCAATCACGCCGGTCAGCACATCCCCGCTTCCTCCCTTGGCCATGGCGCCGCAGCCGCTGGTTCCCAGGAAGACATCTCCGTCCCTGCGGGCGGCAACAGTCACCGCATCCTTCAGAACGCAGATGACGCCCTTCTCCTCACTGTACATGCAGGCGGCCGAAACCGGGTCCGCCTTGATATCCTCCGGCTCCAGGCCGGTCAGTCTCGCCATCTCTCCCACGTGGGGGGTGACGATGACATTTTCCGTAAAATAGTCGGCCAGATAGGGATACTCCGCCACCGCATTCAGCCCGTCCGCATCCAGGACGATGGGCACATAGGCGGCCAGCAGGATGGTCCTTACCAGCTGTTCCACATAGCGGCCGCTGCCCAGTCCCGGTCCCAGCACGATGACGCTGGCCCAGGCGCAGGCTTCCTCCACCGCCTTCCGGAATACCTCCGGCTCTTCCTCGGCCTGTTCCGGGTCATAGCCGGTGATGATGGCCTCCGGCAGCAGGTTCTGCAGCACCGGAACATTGGACCGGACCGTCAGAATCTTCACCAGGCCCGCACCGGAGCGGTAGGCCGCCAGCGCGGAGAAGTAAGCAGCTCCGCACATCCCCTCGGAGCCGGCCGCGATGAGAATCTTTCCGTAGGTTCCCTTGTGGGAATCGCCCTTCCGCGGCGGGATTCTGCTAAAATCTGCCTCCTCGCCGGTGAGGAAATGCTTCCCCGATACCTTCTCATACGACGGAAAACCGATGTCCGCCACGATGAGTCTTCCGGCGCACTCCTTTCCCGGATAAAAAACGCTTCCCAGCTTCTCAAAGCCGAAGGTTACGGTGATGTCTGCCCGGACGGCGCATCCCAGCACCCGCCCGTTTTCCGCATCCACGCCCGACGGCAGGTCCACGGAAAGCACCAGCCCTTCCTTTCTCCGGTTGAGATAAGCCACAGCCTCCGCGTAGGAGCCTTCCACATCCCGGGATAAGCCGACGCCGAAGAGGGCATCGACGGCCGCATCGAAGGTGCCCGGCACAAAATCATCCCACAGGACCACTTCTATGCCCAGTTTCTCGGCGATGGAAAGCTGCGCACCCATCTCCTCCGTGCGATGGGCCGGATTCCCCAGGCAGGCGATGGTCACCTGATAACCCCACAGGTGAAGCATCCGCCCGATGGCGACACCGTCCGCCCCGTTATTCCCTGTCCCGGCAAGGACCAGCACCCGCACATCCTCCGGGGACATCCCCCGGCGTGTGAGCTCCTTCTTCATCTCCTCCGCGCAGGCAAGAGCTGCCCGCTCCATCAGCACCATCGACGGAATGCCCACTTCCTGTATGGCATGGGCATCAATCTCCTTCATCTGTTTTCCGGTTACCAGTCGTCTCATGACAGACCTCCGTCTTATTCCATGCAGGATTCCGCATCCGGACCCGGTCCTTCTGCTTCCGCCACCGCTTCCCTTACCGCAAAATCGCCGGCAAGCCTGGAAACACTGTTTCCAGCCTGCCGGCGTTCTTCTGTTCCTATCACTCCGTCTTTGCGGCCTTCTCCGCCTTGCGCTCCAGCTCATCCTGCAGGCTGCATACCCGGTAGGACAGACGCATCAGACTCTCGGACAGATGAACATTCTCCACAACCACGTCCGGCGGAACCTGAAGATCAATGTGCGCAAAGTTCCAGATAGCCTTGATTCCGGCATTCACCAGACGCTCTGCGATCTCCGGTGCCTTGGACTTCGGGATGGTCAGCGCGGCAATCTGCACCTCATTGTTCCGGATAAAATTCTCCAGGTCATCGATACCGCAGATCTCCACACCCCGGACCACCAGACCCACCAGGCGGGGATTGACGTCAAACATTCCCTTGAGGACGAATCCTCGTTTCTCGAAATTCGCGTAATTGGCGATCGCCTGTCCCAGGTTGCCGGCGCCGATGATAATCAGGTTATGCTGCCGGTCAATTCCCAGAATCTTGGCAATCTCCGAATACAGATATTTTACATTATAGCCGTAGCCCTGCTGCCCGAACCCGCCGAAATTGTTAAGATCCTGACGAATCTGGGAAGCCGTAACCTTCATCCTGACGCTCAGCTCATTGGAGGAGATGCGGTCCACGCCTTCCTCAATCAGCTCGCCAAGATACCGATAATATCGCGGCAGTCTCGCAATAACGGCCTTTGATATCTCTTTATTTTCCACAGCTTCTGCCTCTCTTCTCCGGTCGACGCTACAGATAAAATTATACCAATCCGATAAATTTATGTCAATCCGCAGAAGGCCGGGCATTCACGAAAGCGATAAATCGCTTCGATTCATTCTGCTGAAAGTTCATCAGCAGAACACCTTTTTCATTGCAGCGATGGCAGTGTCCATCTCTTCCTTTGTGATAACCAGCGGCGGAAGAAGACGGATCACGTCCTTTCCGGCTGTGAGGACGGTGACGCCCTCGGCCAGAAGTGCCTTCACAAAGTCTGCTCTCTTCTCCGGGTTGGCCAGCACGATGCCGATCATCAGGCCCATGCCGCGCACGCCGCAGATTTCGGGAGAGCCGATTCCCAGGACAGCTTCCTTCAGGTACTCGCCCTTCTTCGTAACTTCCTCCAGGAACTCGGGTGTGTTCACCGTATCCAGGACCACATTGGCCGCCGTGCAGACCATCGGGTTACCGCCGAAGGTTGAGCCGTGGGTGCCTGCGGTCATGACATCTGCGCACTTCTCGCCCACCATGACGGCGCCCAGCGGAAGTCCGCCGCCGATGCCCTTTGCCATGCTGATGATATCCGGCTGAATATCAAAATGCTCATAGGAAAACAGCTTTCCGGTACGGCCGACGCCGGTCTGCACCTCATCCACCAGGAACAGGATATCCCGCTCCTTGCAGTACTCATAGGCTGCCTTCACATAGTCCTTGTTCAGCGGACGTACGCCGGACTCGCCCTGGATCAGCTCCATCATGACGGCGCAGGTCTTGTCATCTGCCTTTGCCTTCAGATCCTCCAGATTGTCCGCCTCCGCATAGTCAAATCCCTCGGTAAAGGGGAAGAAATACTGATGGAAATGCTCCTGTCCGGTCGCCTTCAGGGTCGTCACGGTTCTGCCGTGGAAGGAATTCACCAGAGTGATGATCTTGTCGCGGCCGGCACCGTACTTGTCATAGGAGTACTTTCTTGCCACCTTGATCATGCCCTCGTTGGCCTCGGCACCGGAGTTGCCGAAGAATACCCGGCGCATGCCCGTAGCCTTGACCAGCTTCTCCGCCGCCCGGATCATGGGCTCGGTGTAGTACAGATTGCTCACATGCATCAGCTTGTGGGCCTGATCTGCTATGGCGTCAGAGAGTGCCTGGAAATTGTGGCCGAGGCAGTTGACGCCGATACCCGAGGTCAGATCAATATAGGCCTTGCCGTCCACATCCCAGAGTGTTGCGCCCTGTCCCTTTTCAAAGGCCACCTGGAAACGGCCGTAGGTCTGCATGAGATACTGGGATTCCGCCTGTTTGAGTTCCTCAAAGCTCATAGTATTATTCCTTTCCGGTCTGTACCGCTGTTCAGGTCCCGTCCGCGGGACCTGCGCACGCCTGCTGATTTTTAGCATCAGGAGAACATGGTCCCGACGCCCTCATTGCTCAGAAGCTCGATAAGAATAGAGTGGGGCACTCTTCCGTCCTGGATATTGGCCCGCTCTACGCCATGGGTTACCGCCTCCACGCAGCACTCCACCTTGGGAATCATGCCGCCGGAGATGATGCCGCTCTGCACCAGGGCCGGCACCTCGTAGACCTTCAGTCTCGGGATAAGGGTAGAATCATCCTTCGGATCCCGCATCAGTCCTCTCACGTCGGTGAGCAGAATCAGCTTCTTGGCCTTCAGCGCGATGGCCAGCTTTTCTGCCGCGATATCCGCATTGATATTGTAATTGGTGTCCGCGTCGACGCCCGCCGCCACCGAAGAGACTACCGGGATAAATCCCTGCTCCAGCATGTCGGTGATAATCTTCGGATGAACCTCTGTGATCTCGCCGACCAGGCCGTAATCGGTGCCGTCCTCGTCCACCTTGCGGACCGCACGGAACAGACCGCCGTCCATGCCGCCGAGGCCCACACCCCGGCCGCCTGCCTTGTCCAGGAGGGTTACCAGGTTCTTGTTGACCTTGCCGCAGAGTACCATCTGGACCACGTCCATGGTCTCCTCATCGGTATAGCGGAGTCCGTTGACAAATTCGGATTTCTTGTTGATCTTCTTCAGCAGCGCCGAGATATCCGGGCCGCCGCCGTGTACCAGCACAACCTTGATGCCGACCAGGTGCAGGAGAACGATGTCCCTTATGACATCGTGCTTCAGCTCCTCGCTGGTCATGGCGTTGCCGCCGTACTTTACCACCACTGTCTCGCCGTAATATTCCTGGATGTAAGGCAGCGCCTCTGCCAGGATCCCGGCCCTGTCTTCCGGATTTAATTTCATCACGTTCTGTAATCTCCGTTAATCTTCACATAATCGTAGGTCAGGTCGCATCCCCAGCAGGTGACGCTCGCATCGCCCTCGTCCATAGTTACATTGATTTCCACGGAATCCTCGGAGAGAATCTTCTTGGCCAGATCCTCGTCAAAATCCAGGCCCCGTCCGTTCTCGCACACGGCAATGGTTCCCACCTTCGAGGCAAATGCCACATTTACCTTCTCCGGGTCAAAATCCGCGCCGGAATATCCCATGGCGCAGAGAACGCGTCCCCAGTTGGCGTCGGCACCGAACATGGCGGCCTTGGTCAGGCTGGAGGAGCAGATGGACATGGCCAGAGTCTCGGCCTTATCCTCATCGGATACGCCGCTGACATTGACGGTCATCAGTCTTGTGCAGCCCTCGCCGTCGCCGGCGATCTTCTTGGCCAGGTCCACGAGAATCTCATGAAGCGCTGCGGAGAAGGTGTCAAAATCCGCTCCCTCGCTCTCGATGCATGCATTGCCGGCGAGACCATTGGCCAGAATCATGCAGCTGTCGTTGGTGGAGGTATCGCCGTCCACGGACACGCGGTTCACGGTGGTGCGGACATTCTCCTTAAGTGCCTTGTGAAGCATCTCCGCGCTGATAGCGCAGTCGGTGGTGATGAAGCACAGCATGGTTCCCATGTTGATGTGGATCATGCCGGAACCCTTGCAGATGCCGCCGATCCGGCAGGTTTTGCCGCCGGCCTCAAATTCCACGGCACAGCTCTTCGGCTTTGTGTCGGTGGTCATGATGGCGACGGCCGCCGCTTCCGAATTATCGTACTTCATCTCGATATCGGCTGCATGGTCTTCAATCGCCTGCACATTCAGGGTCTGTCCGATAACGCCGGTGGAAGAAACCAGCACATTCTCCTCGGCGATTCCCAGCGCTCTTGCCGCGGCCTTTGCCTGGCGTCTGGCATTTTCCATGCCGAAGGGTGCGCAGGCATTGGCATTGCCGGAATTGCAGATGATGGCCTGGGCCTGTCCGTTTTTCAGGTGCTCTAAATCCAGCAGAATCGGGGATGCCTTCACCTTATTTCTGGTAAATACGCCCGCCGCGCTGCAGAGTACGTCCGAACAGATCATGGCAAGATCTGATTTTCCCTTTTTCCTGCGAATTCCGGCGTGAATCGCGCCGGCCTTGAATCCTTTTGCGGCACATACGCCGCCGTCAATCATCTTCATATCCTGTCCTCATTTCTGCTATCTGCTGTTTATAATGCCAGTCCCGTGGTTTCGGGAAGCCCCAGCATCAGATTCATATTCTGCACCGCTGCGCCGCTGGCTCCCTTGCCCAGGTTGTCAAACAGCGCCGTCACGGCGATCTGGTCCTCATGGCCGCTGACAATAAGCTCCAGGGAATCTCTTCCCTCGTAGGTTCCTGCGGAAATCATGCCCTCCCAGGGACCTTCGTGGACCTTCAGCAGCGGTTCGCCGAGATACCACTCGGAAAGCTTCTTCTGCACGTCTGCTGCCGAGGGATGACCATTAAGCTGTGCGGTGTGAAGCATCACCGTCACCGCCATGCCCTTATAATAGTCGTCCACCACCGGGATGAATACCGGCGGCACGTCCAGCCCGCAGACCTTCTGCATCTCCGGCAGGTGCTTGTGATGAAGGGTGAGGCCGTAGACTCTCGGCGCATCCAGCAGATGGTCTCTGCCCTCCGCCTCATATTCGGCGATCATCTTCTTTCCGCCGCCGGAATATCCGGTCAGGGAAAAGACGGTCAGCGGCAGGTCCTTCGGGATGATGCCCATGGCCACCAGAGGATACACCGAAGTGATAAATCCGGTCGCATGGCATCCCGGGTTGGCCACCCGCTTCGACTCTTTAATTCTTGTTCTGTGCTGTGTGGAGAGCTCCGGAATCCCATAATCCCATCCTTCGGCCACCCGGTGGGCGGTGGAAGCGTCAATCACCCGCACGGCGGGATTCTCAATCATCGCCGCCGCTTCTCTCGCCGCATCGTCCGGCAGGCAGAAAAACACGATGTCCGCCGAGTTCAGATACTTTTTCCGTTCCTCATTGTCGTGCCGCTTCTCTTCCGGGATGATGGCCAGCTCCAGGTCCTCTCTCTTTGCGAGACGCTCTCGGATCTGGAGTCCCGTCGTGCCCGACTGCCCGTCAATGTAGATTACAGGTTTTCCCATATGCTTACCCCCGTTCTGCGATAAAGGCGTCGATCCTCCGGATCTGCCGTTCCACTTCCTCCGGCGCCGGCCCTCCCGGCACCTTTCTGCCTCTGACACAGGTAATCAGGTCAATGGCTTCGTAAATATCTTTATCAAATACATCGGAGTGAGCCCGGAATTCCTCAAGGCTCAGGTCGGAAAGTCCCTTTTTACTCGCGACGCACTCCGCCACCAGCGTTCCGGTGATATGATAGGCATCCCGGAAAGGAACGCCCTTCTTGGTGAGATAGTCGGCGCAGTCCGTGGCATTGATGAAGCCCCGGTTTGCCGCCTTCTTCATGTTCTCCGGCAGTACCCGCATGGTGGCAAACATGGGTGTCAGCACCTTAAGGCACATCTTCACGTTGTCCACCGCGTCAAATACCGCTTCCTTATCCTCCTGCATGTCCTTGTTGTAGGCCAGCGGCAGTCCCTTCAGCACCGTGAGGAGCGTCATCAGAGACCCGTAAACCCTGCCGGTTTTTCCGCGGATGAGCTCGCACACATCCGGATTCTTTTTCTGCGGCATGATGGAGGAACCGGTGGAAAATGCATCGTCCAGCTCCACAAACTTAAACTCCCAGGAGCACCAGAGGATGATTTCCTCGGAGAACCGGGACAGATGCATCATCAGAACCGACAGGTCGGAGCAGAGCTCCACGCAGTAATCTCTGTCGGAAACGCCGTCCAGAGAATTATCGGTAATTCTCGCAAATCCCAGCTGCTCTCTCACGAAATCCCGGTCAATGGGATGGGTCGTGGAGGCCAGGGCACCGGAACCTAACGGCATGTCATCCATCAGCTCCAGGGTATTCTCCAGGCGGAGCACATCCCGCCGGAGCATATTGGCATAAGCCATCATGTAATGCCCGAAGGTGACCGGCTGTGCCCGCTGCAGATGGGTATATCCCGGCATGACCGTCTTCAGGTTGTCCTTCGCGCTGGCGGAGAGGGCCTCCATCAATTTCAGTACCAGAGATTTGATCTCCCGGATCTCCTTCTTTGTCCAGAGGCGCATATCCAGGGCCACCTGGTCATTTCTCGACCGGGATGTGTGCAGGCGCTTACCGGCATCGCCGATCCGCTCTGTCAGGATCTCCTCCACATACATATGAATGTCTTCTGCGTCCGAGTCAAACCCGATGACGCCATTTTCCATATCATTCAGGATCCCCTGAAGCCCTTCCACGATCTTTTCGGCCTCGGAAGCCTCGATAATTCCCTGCTTCCCCAGCATCTTCGCATGCGCCATGGAACCGGTGATATCCTCCCGGTACAGGCGGCAGTCAAAGGGAAGGGACGTATTAAAATCATCTACCAGCCGGTCTGTCTCCTTGCCGAACCGGCCTGCCCACATCTTTGTCATATATTATGTACTCCTGACTCTTTTATGTCGCAGATTCCCGCTGCCGGTTTATTCCACATCCGGGAAGGACTCGCCGCACTTGGTCTCCAGCTCCCTGCTGTTCAGGGCGCGCACCTTGATCGGCAGGCCGAACAGGTTGATGAAGCCTGCGGAATCCGCCTGGTTGTAGCAGTCATCCTCGTTGAAGGTCGCCATGCCCTCAGAGAACAGGCTGTAGGGGGAGGTGACGGAGGCGGGAATGATGTTGCCCTTGTAGAGCTTCAGCTTCACATCGCCGGTCACGGTCTCCTGGGTGGAATCCACGAAGGCGCTCATGGCCTTTCTGAGCGGTGTATACCACTGGCCGTTGTATACCAGATCCGCGAACTTCATGGCCATCATGGCCTTGTAGTGCTGGGTCTCCCGATCCAGGGTGATCTCTTCCAGCTTCTCGTGGGCGGCATAGAGGATGGTTCCGCCGGGGGTCTCATACACGCCGCGGCTCTTCATGCCCACCAGACGGTTCTCCACGATGTCGAGGATGCCCACGCCGTGTTTTCCGCCGATCTTGTTCAAGCACTCTACAATCTGAAGCGGCTCCATAGCTTCACCGTTTACGGATGTGGGAACGCCCTTCTCAAAGTGGATGCTAACATACTCTGCCTCATCCGGCGCCTGCTCCGGGGAGCAGCCCATCTCCAGGAAGCCCGGCTTGTTGATGGGTGCCTCATTGGCCGGCTCCTCCAGATCCAGACCCTCATGGCTTAAGTGCCACAGGTTCTTATCCTTGGAATAGTTGGTCTCTTTGTTGATCTTCAGCGGAATATTGTGAGCCTCCGCATAAGCAATCTCCTTCTCACGGGAATTCAGCTCCCAGAACCGCCACGGAGCGATAACGTCCAGCTCCGGTGCGAAGTGCTTGATCGCCAGCTCAAAGCGGACCTGATCGTTGCCCTTGCCGGTGCAGCCGTGGCAGATGGCGTCCGCGCCTTCCTTCTTGGCCACCTCGACGATGCGCTTCGCGATGATGGGACGTGCAAAGGAGGTTCCCAGCAGGTACTTCTCATAGGATGCGCCGGCCTTCATGGTCGGGATAATGTAATCCTCCACGAACTCTTTCTTCAGGTCCAGAATATACAGTTTGGAAGCACCGGTCTTAATCGCCTTCTCCTCCAGCCCGTCCAGTTCCGCTCCCTGTCCTACGTCAGCAGAGCATGCGATAACCTCGCATCCATAGTTCTCCTTCAGCCACGGAATCAGGACCGAAGTGTCCAGACCGCCGGAATATGCCAGAACGATTTTATTGTATTTTTTTGCCATGATGTGCTTCCTCCTAATATTATCAGTACTTCCGTACCCGAATGTTTCCACGATTATATCGTGTTCCTCACAGAAATGCAACCACATTTTGAATTTTTATGCACATTGTACCGCTATTTATGCATTTCTATGCATATTCCGTCATTGTTCTGCGGATCTTGGCAAGCATAACCTCTTTATCATCGGGAAGCCTGCCCAGAAGACGCACGATATTGGAATAATGAACCCCGAAGTAAATGCATTCCGGAAGGTCGATGGCAGAAAGAAGCGCCTCTTCCTCCTCCAGATACTCCAGGGGGCTGCACTCGGTGAATTCCCCCTCTTCCCTCATTCTGTACAGTTCGGAGGAAGCTTCCAGGTGGGGAATCTCCTTAAAGACGAGGAAGGGTCCGGTGCGGTTGATGAGTTCCGCCGTGGCCCGGGCATTCTCCAGCCGGAGCGGGGCTCCTGCGGAGCCAAGAATCACATTCAGGCTGAACTCCATCCCCGCGGCCTTCATCCGCAGAAGCTGTTCTTCTGCCTCCGCGGCGGTATAGCCCTTGCCGAGAATCTTAAGGGCCTCGTTAAGGCCGCTCTCCAGTCCGATGTTCGGCTGGGTAAAGCCTGCCTCCCGGAGAAGCCGCAGGTCCCTGTCAGATTTGTGCATAATATTCCGAATTGATGCATAACCCGTAATAATTCCGATATCCGGCAGGTACTCCCGGATAAGGTCCGCTATGGCCAGAAGCCGGTCCGTCCCCAGGGCGTAGGCGTCCCCATTTTCCAGGAATATGCGCCGTGCCGCCGGATTCTGTTCCCGAAATACCTCCAGCTGCTCCCGTATGTCCTCCTCCGGCAGAACCCGGAAGGACTGGGTTTTATACATGCTGCAGAAGGTGCACTTATTCCAGGTACAGCCCTCCGTCACCTCCAGAAGGAGCGTTTCCGCCTCAAAGGGAGGCCGGTAAATCAGCCGCCGCCTCATGCCTGCCCTCTCCTTCCCGAAGGTTTCATCTTCCGTTCGGCCAGGATGGCCAGGAGCAGCAGAATCACGACGGACACAAAGAATGTCACCGCGATAAGACCCGCGATGTCCGAGAAGAATTCCTCCGGCATAATGTCAATCATCCGACTCTTCGTCACATCAAACATCCAGTTGCCCTGGCTGAAGAAAATCTCGTGGAATACCACAAAGTATTTCGAGAAGTTGGTGGAGATCAGGAGTCCCAGCGCCAGAACTGCCAGGAGGATCACCCCGCATACCCGCACAAAGCCCCTGGAAAGCACATATACCCAGTCCCGGTGGGTGCCGCGGATAATATAGAAGGCAAGTCCCAGGCACAGGGCCGCCGCCGCAAACCGGAGACGGATGCAGAGGACAAACAGGACCCGCACGTCCGTCATGTGGGAGATCTCATCTTCGTTGTAGAATTCCTGCACTCTCCCGTCGATGGGCACCTCCACGATAAGGTTCTCCCGGTCGCCCCGGAGAAAGGACATGGTTTCCTTCATGACGGTGTTCAGGCCGTCCATATCCATCTCCTCCCCCCGCCAGACGCGGAGGTTCTCCAGCACATTGTACTTCCGGAATTCCTTCTCATAGAGTCCCGGCATCCAGTAGCAGACCGCCTCAAAGGAGGTGACAAACAGTATAAACAGCAGCGACAGGGCAAATCCCGCCGCAGCCAGCCGATAGTGCCATTGCGTCTTCATCTTTTCTTTTCCGTCTCCTCTTCCGGTTCCCCGATGACCAGACCGCTGACCCTGGCCTGGATAGCCAGCTCCGTCCGGTTCTGGAACCCGGTTTTCTGCAGCATGTGGGTCACATGGCTTTTCACCGTCGTCACATCGATAAACAGCTTCTCCGCGATGGCGCTGTTGGTCAGTCCCATGGTCATCTCCCGCAGGACCTCCAGCTCCTTGGGCGTAAATTCCACGCTCTTCGCATTGCCCAGGGTGAGTACCGGCGCACTGTCCGGATAGACCGACTCTCCCGCCATCGTCCGGTCCATGACCGAGAGGATCGGCTCCCGGCTGGCTTCTTTGTACCAGAAGCTCTCCACGCCGATCTCCCTCGCCCTCTTGATATAGGATACCTCCGGCATGGACGTCACGATGATGATCTTCGTCTTCGGGCTCACCTTTTTAATACGTTTTGCCGCCTCCAGGCCGCTCACCCCGTCCGCCATCACCACATCCATCAGCACCAGGTCGATAGGAAAGCGGGAACAGTAAATGTGTGCCACGGAGGCACTCTCCAGGGAATGCACCAGCCGGTACTTCTCCGAAGATTTCACGAACATCTCAAAAAGCTGCCTGGCCATGCTCTGGTCATCGGCAATCAGTACGCTGTATGCCATGCTATGCCTCCTCCCTGTCAAACCGGAGAGATAAGGTAAACTCCGGATCCCCGGAGACTTCCATCTTCGCCCCCTGGGACTCGGCCATCCTCCGGAGGTTCCCCAGCCCGCCGGTCTCCGGCACCGGATTTCCCGGCGGCGTGCCGTTGTTTTTCAGCGTAACCACCGTTTCCTCCGCCGTCTTCACCGTATGAATCCTCAGCTCATCGCCTCCCGCATGCCGCAGGGTGTTGGTGATGCACTCGTTGATGGCGGTCACCACGATGCGCTTCTGCCACGGCACCTCCGGCAGCTCGCCGCGGATCCACACGCCGATGCCCACATCCTCCGCCGCGCCCAGAACAGTACGATACATATCACTTCCGCCGATGCGGTTGTCTCTCCTGAGAAGCGCCATAATCTGGCGCCACATCATGCTGAGGCTTCCCCGGTCGCTTCCCTCATCCTCCTCGATATAGCGTCTGGTGGCCAGAAGAAGGCTTCCCAGATTATCGTGGATTCGAATCTTGGCGCTGAGAATTTCCTGGGAAATGGTGGCGTCGGTGACATCCGCGGAAAACTCCCGGAGCCGTTCGTTTATCTGCTTTACTTTTTCATTCTCCGCCTCCAGCTGCTGTCCCAGTCCGTATTCCTCAGTGATGTCCGTCGCTGTGATCTCCACCAGGGGCACTCCCTCGAAAAGCAGCTGCTTTCTGGAAAACTGAAAGACCTCCCCGTTTTCAAAGAGCACCATGGGTTCGGTTCCGGTCCGGAGAATCCCGGCCTCTTCCGAAAATGACCCTTTCCCCAGCATCTCCCAGAACCGGTTTCCGTCCAGGGCTCCCTCGGAGGAGAGCCTTCGGCACAGAATGTCCATCCGCTCATTGACCAGCTTGGGGAAGCCGTTTTCCCAGTGGTAAAACAGTCCCGTGGGCAGCGCATCCAGAGCGTTCTTGACGGCTCTCGCGCTGATATGGTGTTCCTCCCAGTCCTCCACGTCGAAGAACTCCAGCATGGCCAGCAGAAGGGAGATTCCCAGGAGCACCACCAGCCACACGACGGGGAACTGCCCCATGCGGAATTCAAAGTCGCTGAGTCTTCCCCTGGCATAGATGTTCACGTACTGCATGGCACAGTAATTAAAGAGGGTGTTCAGGACAGTGGAGATCATATACAGCACAGAGCGCCTCTGCCGAAAGCAGATCGTCACCACATAAAACTGGAAAAACATGGTGCAGGCCGCCCAGAAGGCCAGAAGGCCGCAGGATACCGCTCCCGCTTCACGAATCAGAATCATGGCGAAGCCTCCTTCCCGGCAAATGTGACCTCGGCGTAATCTGTCTCATCCTCCCGGTACAGCCGCACATGGCCGCCGGCCGCCCGGATGGCCGCGGAACAGGGCACATCCCGGAGCGCTTCTTCCCCGCCGAGGTTAAGCTCCAGCAACAGTCCGGGACACTCTTCGTTCCGGATGGTGACCACGAGGGCATTCACATGCCAGAGGACCTCTTCCAGAATCTCTTCCAGAAAATCATAGGCCAGGAGCAGATCCTTCGCCCTCCACATGCTGCTGCCGCTCTGTTCGGCGACGGCCATCACTCCCGTAAGCTTCAGGTACTCCAGGGATTCCCGGATGGACAGATACAGCTCTTCGGAAGAGATTTCTTCACTCCTGTCGGCGATCAGCATCAGGTTGGACCGCCGCTTGATATAGGCGCAGAGCACCATGCACTCCCGCAGATTTCTCTTAAAGCTTTCCTCCGTCTGATTCCCGTCGGAAAGCAGTTCTCCTATCCTTACCAGCTGCGGACGCACCTGTTCATTCATGCTGTCATAAAGGCGGTTTTCCACCTCCGCCCGGGCTTTCTGCTCGGAAATCCGGCTCTCCGCCCGGATGAGGGTTCCCTCCTCCGACAGTCTTTCCCCGGTCTCCCGGAGCGCCGCGTGAATGGCGCGGATGCCGGAAATATTGTCCACCCAGTAGACCGCGCCGCCGCGGATAGGATGGCCCTGCACCCGGTGGTCCTCGTCCAGCATCACGGCATCCTTCTCCGCCAGAATCATCTGTTCCTTTGTCAGATTCAGCGGTTTTGCGGAGCGAAGCACCGGCCGGTGTTCTTCATCCGCAATCTCCGCCCGGATGCTGGAAAGGTCGAAGATCGTCTCATAGTCGCTGTTGCAGGGTACGAGGCCGATCTGGATACAGCTTTCCCAGAAGGCAATGACCATGAAGCAGAATACCTCCTGGAACTGCACAACCTTGTGGTCCAGAAAGCTGGGCACATGTCCCGCCCGTGTCTGCAGAAACACGGAAAAACCAAGCTCCAGAATGAGCGGGAGCAGGGGTACCCAGAGAAGCTTCCGCCCGGCCGCATTCCGGCATCGGCGGGCCACGGCAAGAAGGGTCATGCCGAACAGCAGAAACAGCCAGAGGTAGATGACAAAGAACATGATGCCGTAGTGATAGCTTTCACTCCAGGTCTCCTCCGGTCCCACAAAGATGAATACCTGCCGGTGCAGGTCATTGGTCAGAACCGTCAGCATCAGGACCAGTGAAACCATCCAGAGGGCCCCCAGGCGGCCGGAAGGCTTCCAGTCCGGGCTCCTTCCGATACAGAGCGCCGCCTGGAAGGACAGAACGGCCACGGCGATGATCGGGGCGTAGTAGCCGTACCACAGAAGCCGCGTAACATCGGGAAGGCCTGCAAAGAAATCATATTTCGCCATACGGAGAAGAAACAGAATCACCATGCAGAGAGAGGCTCTGAGGAGGTACCTGCGCATCTCCCTCTGGGTAATCCGCCGTTCCACGGTGGCGGCCCAGGTGATGACGATAAATCCGTACAGAACGGAGCTGAGAAGATACACCGGAAATACCTGCGGTGCGGCATACTGGGTCAGCATGGTAAGAAATCCCGCACAGAAAAAGCCGGCAATAAACCGTTTTGTCCTTCCGGAAAGATGTACCATCCAAATCCTCCTCTCCATGCGAATTCTTATCTTCATCATAACAAAAAGCCCGGCGGGGGGGTAGTATTTTGCAAATTTTTACTTTTGGGAATTCCATCTTGCGGGGGACTGCCCTTTATTATATAATCTGACCGAAACAACTGCATATTATTCTTTATTCATAAGGAGACCACAAGATGAGACATTTGCTCAACCCGCTGGATTTTTCGGTGGAGGAGATCGACAGCCTGCTCGAGCTTGCCACCGATATCATGAACAACCGGCAAAAATACGCCCATGTCTGTGACGGAAAAAAGATCGCCACACTCTTCTACGAGCCCAGCACCCGCACCAGGCTGAGCTTTGAGACTGCCATGCTGAACCTCGGCGGCAGCGTCATCGGCTTTTCTTCCGCCAATTCCAGTTCCGCCGCCAAGGGCGAAAGCGTGTCCGATACCATCCGCACCGTTTCCTGTTTTGCTGATATCGCGGCCATCCGCCATCCCAAAGAGGGTTCGGCCTTTGTCGCCGCTCAGAAATCCGCCATTCCCGTAATTAACGCCGGTGACGGCGGCCATCAGCATCCGACCCAGACGTTCACCGACCTGATGACCATCAAAACCCTGAAGGGCCGTCTTGACAACATGACCGTCGGTCTCTGCGGCGATCTGAAGTTCGGCCGTACCGTCCATTCCCTGATCAATGCCCTTTCCCGCTACGACGGAATCCGCTTTGTCCTTATCTCCCCGCCGGAGCTGAAGGTTCCGGACTATATCAAGGAGACGGTCCTGGATCCGAAGCATATCCCCTACCGGGAGGTCGTCAGCCTCGATGACACCATAGCGGATCTGGATATTCTCTACATGACCAGAGTTCAGCGGGAGCGTTTCTTCAACGAAGAAGACTACATCCGCATGAAGGGCTTTTATATTCTTGACAAAAAGAAGATGAAGCTGGCCCGGCCCGATATGTTCGTCCTCCATCCCCTTCCCAGGGTCAATGAGATCACCGTGGATGTGGATGACGACCCGCGGGCAGCTTATTTCCGGCAGGTACAGTTCGGCGTCTACGTCCGTATGGCGCTCATCATGACATTACTGGGGGTGGAAAAACCATGCTGAACATCAGTGGATTAAATGAAGGTATCGTTCTCGACCACATCAAACCCGGCATGAGCCTGGAGATCTATTATATGCTGGGCCTGGACAAGCTGGACTGCCAGGTGGCCATCATCAAGAACGCCCGCAGCCAGGCCATGGGGCGAAAGGACATCATCAAAATCGAGGGCGGCCTGGACCTGGTGGATCTGGATGCCCTGGGCTACATCGACCACAACATCACCGTCAACATCATCCGGGACAATGTGGTTTCCGAAAAAAAGAAGCTGCGTCTCCCGAAGAAGATCCGCGGCGTCATCCGGTGCAAGAACCCGCGCTGCATCACCTCCGTCGAGCAGGAGCTGCCGCAGGAGTTCTATCTCTCCGACGAGACCACCGGCACCTACCGCTGCATCTACTGCGACGAGAAGGCACCGGCCTACCGGCACTGATTTCTCCGGGCTCTGCGCCTCACGCGCAAATCTAGCCCATCGGATACACGAAACATTAAAACGGGCCCCCGGAATCTCTTCCGGCGGGCCCGTTTCTCACTGTTTTTATTCGAAGAATTCGTGTTTCTGCTTCTCTTCTCAGTTCTTATCTTTCAGATACAGTTCTTTTACCACGCGAATCAGCTTCTTGGTGGACTCATTCAGCGGGGTCATGGAATTGCAGACCATGCTGATACTGCGCTTGAATCCTCCCTTGGAAAGCGGGAATTCCAGGACCTCCCCTCTTTCGATCTCACCCTTTGCCGCCAGCCTGGAAACAATGGTAATTCCCACGCCGTTTTTTACGGACTGGATGATGGCACCGGGGTTACTGATGCTGGCTGTCACATTCAGATCCTCATAGCTGATCCCGGCACTTTTCAGCATTTTCAGAGCCTCGCTTCTGGTACCGG
>Ga0256405_10001210_pt1 | contig 72933 bp, 58 predicted proteins | sample RumenRJG_02DNA_FD_189096 | JGI IMG/M metagenome (GOLD analysis project Ga0256405, IMG submission 189096) | Bovine rumen microbial communities from Lethbridge, Alberta, Canada - RJG_02 | ecosystem: Host-associated > Mammals > Digestive system > Stomach > Rumen | place: Canada: Alberta...
AACAGCTCCGCGGCCCGTCGCCTCAGCCTCTCGTCGTACATCGTCCAGCCACCCATGAAAGAGCCTCCCATTTCTCGTGTCCAAGAAATGGGAGGCAGTTCATCTCGGGCGGGGTGGACTCCACGTTGCTCGCCCTGGTCGCCCACGACGTGCTGGGGGACGACATGGTCGCCATCACCTCTGTGGGACGCGCCATCCCCAACCGCGACAAGGGCCGCGCACACCGGTTCTGCGAGGAACACGGCATCCGCCACCTGGAGCTTCCCTTTGACGAGCTGGTCGTTCCCGGCTTTACCGAGAACCCCAAGGACCGCTGCTACCACTGCAAGAAGGCAATCTTCACCCAGATCAAGGCCCTGGCATCCTCGGAGGGGATGCGCTTTGTGGTCGACGGTTCCAACGTCGATGACCAGGGAGACTACCGGCCTGGCCTGCGCGCGCTGGCGGAGCTCGACGTGAGGAGCCCGCTCAAGGAGGCCGGCCTCACCAAGGCCGACGTGCGCGCCCTCTCGCGCGAGCTGGGCCTCCCCACGTGGGACATGCCCTCGGCGGCGTGCCTCGCCTCGCGCTTTGCCTACGGTGATCCCATCACGGCTGAGAAGCTCCTGCGCGTGGACAAGGCGGAGGAGTACCTGCACGACCTGGGCTTCGTTCAGTTGCGGGTCCGCGTGCACGGCAGCGCGGGGGAGGTCGCGCGCATCGAGGTGGCGCCCGAAGACATCGCGCGCCTTGCCCAGGACGACCTGCGGACGCAGGTGCAGGCACGCCTGCGCGAGTTGGGATTCACCTACGTCGCGCTCGACCTGGCGGGCTTCCGCTCCGGCGCCATGAACGAGGTGCTGTAGGGACCGCTGGTCTCTCGCTGTGGGCCAATAGAGACAGTTAGGACGCTTTCCTGACATCCAGCAGTCCGCTTTCATGCAACGGGCGGGCCTGCTGTCCTCCTGCCCGATGCCAATACGCCTCGTTACCTTCTCGACCAGCTCGAGGCTAAGATCTCAATCTTCATGGCTGCTTCTTCTTTTTGCATAAGCAACTGCCTGAGACGCTGATTTTTTACTTGTTGTTGGCGGCAGACGTCGTAGGGGAGGCACCCTTTCGGTCATTTGAAGCGTGGAAGCGCTCGTTTGTACCAGTTTTTTGAGGTTTGGTAAGGCTCGTTTTGCATCTGCCCTTTTCCTTTTTTCCACCTTGCAAAACGGCAGGTAGAACGCTTGGCGTTATTGTCCAAAGCCACGGAACATGTCCTTTCGTAAAATGACCTTACCAAACCGACGAAAAACTGGTACAAATCGCGCCTCCAGCTCGCATTCAGCCAGGAGCTAAGGAAGCCCCCATGGTCGCCGCTATCTTTGCAGCATGTTTACCAACGTATAAGCATTTGTCAGGACAAAAGGAACTGTCACGCACAAGCGGGAGGAGCACAGCAATGAAGAACGAGAAGAGCCTCAAGGATGCCCGAGGTAAGGGACTGGGCAAAAGTCTATATGTGGTACTGCAACACGTTCGACAGGCTCACCACCGCGAAGGACTGTGACACCGCCTTGGCGCTCAAGGCCGCGTATGAGGCGGACGAGGCCCAGTACAAGGCTGATTTGGATGCGTCCTCACATGACTCCCTGGATATCTATTTCAGCAGCTACATGACCGAGTGGCTGCAGCGGCTCGGGGAGTAATGGATCGTCAGTACGGGTCTCTCGAGCATGGGTCGAATGAGACAGAAAGGGCGTCTTAGGGCGCCCCTTCTGTCTCATTCGGCCTGCTTTACGAGGCCTTCCACATGAAGAGTCCCGCGGAGGTTGCGAGGGCGGCGAGCAGCTCGCGAAACTCGGGGGATGCCCCATATACGGTGAGATAGGTGTCGTCGCGGTTGAGCGTGATGAGCGCGTACTCGCTCTGGATCACAAAGCTGATGTGGTCTGCGGCCATCTCGTTTGAGGGCACACATTCGCGGATCCACCCTGCGAGCTGGTCGGGCTTGGGGTTGGTCGCCCAGTCGTCGCGCGGCCCACGCGATACCTGCAGGTCCGTGTAGCAGTTGAGCTTGAGGATGACCTCGGCCATCTTCTTTCGGATGTCGTCTATCTGGGGCTGCTCGAGCAGGTATTCCTCCACGGCAAAGTACTGGCCGCCGGAGTTGGCGGGAACACGGTAGGGGAGCACGTCTATGACCCAATAGGGCGCTAGGAGCAGTTCCTCTACCAGCGTGTTCGTGACGTCTGCCATGGTGCATCCCTTCCGAGTCAGCCATGAAAAAATGGCACCCCTCTTGGTGAGAGGCGCCTTAGCGTATATGTCGCGGGTGTTATGCCTGAGCGTAGGTCTCGGCGATGATGACGTTCATCTCTTCCCAGGCGGGGTCGTGCTTGAGGTACGCGAGGAGGTTGTAGACTTCCTCGAGGGACATGCCGTGCAGCTTGCAACCGGTGACGATGGCCTTGAGGTTGTGAACGGAGGTCTCGTCAAGCGCGCCGCCTGCGATGCTCTGGAGCATCTCGTCGCTGATCTCGAAACCGTTGAGCTCTGCCATGATCTTTCTCCTTTGTCTTGTGGGGGACTCTGTCCTGCCTTCACTTACTATTACCCCATCTTCAACGTTTCGTCTCACAGTTATTTCCTAGCTCTGACGTGAAGGTGTTTCCGAGTCAGGCTGCACAAATGCCAGCTATGGTGAACTAACGTGAATCGTCGCTGGTAAAGAGCCCTGTTTGGTGGTCTCCATATGCCTGTTTGCCCGGCGTTGCCCCTTTGGCCTGATGTCGTAGTTGCTATGCTGAGAAAGGAAGGGGAGGTGGCGCCTTGGACAAAGCGATGCTCGTAACCATCATGGTGGTGGGTGCCGCCGTTGGGTGTGTGGCCGCATATGCTGCCGCGCGCCTGGTCGCGCGACGTACGGGCACCCTGACGCCTCCAACGCGCCCACGGACAATCGCCTGCGGGCTCGCTGGTCTGTGCTCCGTCACCTCGCTTGCCGTGACCTTCGGTCCCCGCGCGGTGGCGTGGGAGCTCGCAGCCCTCGTGGCACCGCTTATCGCCGCGACCCTCGCCGACCTTGACGCATGGCTCATCCCGCGCGAGTGCGTGTGGGCGGTTCTTGCCGCGCGGGCGCTCTATGTGATGGCTGGCCTCGTGACGGGCGGGTCCTCGGTTGCGTTTTCCCTCCTTGCCGAGTCGCTTCTGGGCGCCTTCGCGATGGGACTGCCCCTTCTTGTGGCCGCCCTGTCCATGGAATGGACACAACGCTCAAAGGACTCGCTGGGCGGGGGAGACGTGCGCCTCCTTCTGGCCGTGGGGACGGTCTTTGGGTGGCTCGGGGCGGCGGCGGTCCTTCTGCTCGCGTGCCTGCTGGGCATCGTCCACCATCTCGTCCGGTACCTGCAAAAAGGCGAGGGCAGAACCTTTCCCTTTGCGCCCTCCATCGCGCTCGCGTGCTGGATCGTGGCCTTGTGCCTGCCCACGCTCGAAACCCTTGCCGCTCGCCTTTTTGCATGATGCGCAGACCCGCCCGTGCCTGTGCAGTTAGGGTCGAGAAGCCCCGTGGGGAGGTGCTACGTGGTACCATGGTCACCTACGACGGGGCATAGAGCCCCGGCGGGGAACTCGCACCCGTTAGGACCTTCAACGAACCAGGGGATGACGTGGAACCCATGAATCACGAGTTCAAAAACATTTCGCGCAGGGATGCGCTGAAGCTTTTGCTGGGCGCGGGGTCGCTCTTTGCGGCGCCGAGCCTCGCCTTTGCAGAGACCGAGGAGGAGCTCAGGGCCAAGGCCGAGCAGACCCAGGCCGAGATCGACGCCGCACAGGCCGAGTACGAGGCCGTGCGCGCGCAGCTCGACGGTCTTGCGGGCGAGGTCCAGGCCATGTCCATCGAACAGGCCAAGACGCTCGACCAGATCTATGCCGTCGAGGAGGAGATCGCCAACACCCAGGCGCAGATCGAGACCACCGAGACGGAGATCGCCGAGCGCGAGGAAGAGCTTGCCCAGAAGCAGGACCGACTGGCGCGGCGCATATCGAGCGCCTACAAGTCGGGCGGACGCGACTTCCTGTCCATCCTGCTCTCGTCGGCAACCTTCGAGGAGCTCGAGTCCAACATCTACTACCTCGACAAGATCAGCGAGAGCGACGCCAACCTCATCGCCGAGGTCAAGGCCATCAAGGCCGAGCTCGAGGAGAAGAAGGCCTCGCTCGAGCAGCAGCGTGCGGACCTGGAGGAGCGTCGCGCCGAGCTCGAGGAGCTCAACGCCATCCAGCAGCAGCAGATCGATGCGCTGCGCGCCAAGCAGGCGGAGGTGTCCGCCATCCTGTCCGGCCTGAACGACAAGGTCCAGGCGCTCATCGCCCAGCATGACGAGGAGCTCCTGGCTGCCGAGCGCGAGGCCGAGCGCGCCCGCGAGGCCGCCGCTGCCGCAGCCGCCGCGGGAAGCGGCGGCTACACCCGCGTCGACCCCTCGTCCATCGTCTCGGGCGCGACGGGATCGCAGCAGGCCGTCATCAATGCCTGCTACTCCACGCCCTCGCCCGGTGCGGGCCTCTGCGCCTGGTGGGTCGAGGACGTCTTTGAGCGCGCGGGCGTGGGGTCGTGGGGCGGAAACGCCTGCGACCTGTACAACTACTACTGCTACAGCTCCGACACGGGCGCCATCCAGCCCGGCATGATCGTGGCGGTGTCCACCTACCCGTCTTCCGGCCTGGGGGCAATCTACGGCCACGTGGGCATCTACATCGGTGGCGGCATGCTGATGGAGAACATCGGCTACATCAACACCACGAGCCTGAGCAGCTGGATCGCCAACTACGGCGGATACGTGACCCCAAGATGGGGATGGATGGGCGGCGTGGCGCTCGCCTAGCGGCCTGACACGGGAAGGGGATCGATATGACCATCGACAAGGCAACAACCGCGGTTCTCGTCATCGACGTGCTGGTCACCGAGGGCGACGACACCCTGTACAATCCGAGTCCCGACGAGGAGCGCGTCGTGCGCAACTCCGTGCGCGTGGTGGACGCCGCCCGCGCCGCGGGGCTTCCCGTCATCTTCTGCGACGACGCGCACATCCCGGGTGTCGACAAGGAGCTGGACCTCTGGGGCGAGCATGGCATCCGTGGCAAGGCCGTTCCCAACCCGGCCCTCAAGGCGGGCTCGGGGGAGCGCGACTTCATTATCCCCAAGCGCCGCTACAGCGGCTTCTTTGGCACCGATCTTGACCTCACCCTGCGCGAGCTGGGCGTGAAGACCGTCATCGCGGTGGGCGAGGACACCAACATCTGCGTGCTGCACACGCTGGCCGACGCGTACTTCCTGGGCTATGCCTCCGTCGTGGTCGAGGACGCGACCCGTACCTTCCTGTGCGGGACGCAGGAGGCGGGCATCGAGCACTTCGTGAAGTGCTACGACTCGCGCATCGCCACCACTGACGAGGTCGTCGCCGAGCTGGCATAGCGCGGCTTTCATACAACGTGCCTAGGAAAGGGGCTTAACCATGCGCGAGGTGATCGAGCTTGCGGAGGGCTGGGCCCTCTTTCGTGGCGACTCGACGGTTGCGGAGCACGTAAGGATCCCGCATGACGCGATGCTTACCGAGCCGCGCTCGGCCGATGCCGTCACGGGAAATGCCGGCGCGTACTTTCCCGGGGGCACCTATCGCTACGAGCGTACCATCGACGTCCCCGAGGACTGGGAGGACATGGTCGTGACGCTCGAGCTGGAGGGCGTCTACCAGAAGGCGACCGTCCTTCTTGACGGCGTGGAGCTCGCCCACAACGACTACGGCTACACGGGCTTCTACGTCGACCTGACGCCGCAGCTGCGCCCCGGCGAGCAGAGCGTGCTCACCGTCATCGCCGACAACTCCCACCAGCCCAACTCGCGCTGGTATTCCGGCAGCGGCATGTATCGTCCCGCGCGCCTGCACGTGCAGTCGCGCGAGCGCATCGTGCTTGACGGGGTGCGCGTGACCACCGAGTCGCTCAACCCGCCACGCGTGCGCGTCCAGACCGAGGCGGTCGGCGAAGGCGAGCTGAACGTGTCACTCTGGCACGACCGAGCCATCGTGGCCACGGGCAAGGGTGTCGACGTCGTGCTCGAGCTGCCGGAGGCCCTTCCCTGGAGCGCCGATGACCCCAACCTCTACGAGTGTTGCGTGCTGATGCGCCGCGGCCATCTGGTGGTCGACGAGGCGCGCGTGACCTTTGGCATCCGCACCGTCGAGTGGGGCGCCTTTGGCCTGCGCGTGAACGGAGAGGAGACGCTGCTGCGCGGCGGCTGCATCCATCACACGCAGGGGATCCTGGGCGCGGCGGAACCCGCCGAGGCTGCCTGGCGCGAGGTCGCCATCCTGAAGGAGCATGGCTTCAACGCCATCCGCTCCGCCCACAACCCCATCTCGAAGGCCATGCTGGAGGCCTGCGACCACCTGGGCATGTACGTCATGGACGAGTTTGCCGACATGTGGTACGAGCACAAGAACCCTGCCGACTACGCGAGCGACTTCGAGCGGTGCTGGAAGTCTGATCTCGAGGCCATGGTGACCAAGGACCGCAACCACCCGAGCGTCATCATGTACTCCATCGGCAACGAGAACGCCGAGCCGCGCGAGGCGCGTGGTGTGGCCTGCGCGCGGATGCTCGCCGAGCAGGTCCGCTCGCTTGACCCCACGCGTCCCGTGACCGCGGGGGTGAACCCCACCATCCTCTTTGCCGCCGGCGTGGGCTTCGAGTCCTTCAATGGCGATGGGGCAGAGGGCGAGCAGGCGGGCGCCGCGGGTGGCGGGGACGCGACCACCAACAACAGCCTGCTCTACAACACCTACGTCACCAAGATGGGTGACGTCATGTCGCTCATTGCGGCCACGCCCATGGTGGGGCGCGTCAACCGGCCCTTCTTTGACCAGCTCGACCTTGCCGGGTACAACTATGCCACGGGACGCTACCTGCCTGACGTGCGCAAGCACCCCAACCAGCCGGTCTTTGGCAGCGAGACGATGCCCTACGACCTTGCGAAGAACTGGCGTCTGGTCGAGCGCGTCCCCCAGGTCTTTGGCGACTTCATGTGGACCGCCTGGGACTATCTGGGCGAGTGCAGCCTGGCGGGGTGGTCCGATGACCCAGAGATGGTGAGCAAGCCCTACCCGTGGCTCTGCGCCGACACCGGGGCGCTTGACCTGCTGGGAGACCCCAATGGCGAGATGGGCATGGCCGAGGCGGTCTGGGGCGTGACGGACGTGGCCATCTATGTGCGTCCCTGCACGTTGCCCAACCCGGTGAAGGCCCCGTGGCGCGGCACCAACTCCATCCCCAGCTGGAGTTGGGCGGAATGCGAGGGCGTGCCCACGACGGTCGAGGTCTACACCAAGGCGCCGTTGGTCAAGCTGTACCTGAACGGGCGCCATGTCGACACGAGGTTCGTGCGCGACTGCCACGCGGACTTCTCGCTGCGCTACGAGCCGGGGACCCTGACGGCGCTCGCCTGCGATTCCAAGGGCACGGTCATGGGCCGTGCGGCCCTTTCGAGCGCGCAGGGTGACCTCTCGCTTGCGCTCGTGCGCGAGCCGCGTCGCCAAGAGGGCGTGGACGATGCCGGCGACGTCGTGTTCGTTGACGTGGCGCTTGTCGACGCGCAGGGCGTCGTGGAGTCGGGCGTTGACTGCGAGGTCACGGTGCGCGTCACGGGCGGGGAGCTTCTTGCCTTTGGCAGCGCGGCACAGAAGTCCGAGCGCTCCTATCTCGAGGGGACGTTCCCGCTGCGCTACGGACGCGGACTGGCCGTGGTGAGGCTGGGGGAGGGTGCCTGCACCCTGCGCGCGAGCGCCGAGGGCTTCGTGGACGCAAAGCTCAGTCTGTGACGCGTACCAAAGGGGCGATACCCCTTTGTGCAGTACATACCGCACAAAGGGGTGGGACCCTTTTTGGTTGTATGGGGTTGTCTATCCGTCGGAGCGGGAGAAGCCGTTCCTCATGCCCATGCTCGCGGTGTAGAGCACCTTGGAGAGCAGGGCGTCCGTCTCCTCCTGCAGCATGTCGGCTATGCGGGCGTTTGCCTGCTCGAGCTCGCCCGCTGCCTCCTCGTAGCCCAGGGAGCGGCCCTCGACGTCCCGCGTGACCTCGGCGATGATGGCCTGCGCTTGGGAGCCCACCTTCATCTGGTAGCGCTCTATGTCGGCGATGCAGGCGCCAAAGTGGGGGTCGGCCAGCGCCGCAATGAGACGGTTGGTCCAGTAGAAGCTCTCGGTCGACACGCGGTCGTCAGTCTTGGCCAGGTAGTAGGGCGCCTCGTCCACGTTGGCAAAGAGGGGAACCAACGCATTGAACGGGTTTGACCCGTAGGCCATCCACTGCACCGCGCAGGTGGCATCGCTCACGTAGGGGCGGAGCTGCAAGGCTGCGAGCTGGCCGTTTCGGTTGATGCCGATGGGGCGGTACACCCCGCGCGTCGCCTCGGTCCCCTTGGGGCCGTACGGATCGTAGGGGGTGCCCTGGTAGTGCAGGGAAAGCACGCGCTTCACGTCCTCCATGGTCACCTTGCGCTCGGGCACGCGGCACCAGGGGATGTCGTCGTCTTCGGGGCGCAGGTCCGCGTCCGGCCCGTCCCAGGTGTTGCTGCGGGGGTTCAGCTGACGCTGCATGGCCCAGGCGCGCGGCGTGTTGTACACGTGGTCGGAGTCGCTGGCGCTGCCAAAGGCCTCGCGCGGGTTGAAGACGTCCGTGGGCTCGCCCTCGTCGCGCAGCGTCAGGTCCAGGTGGTTCTCCTCCATCCATGCGCGAAGGCCCGGGCTCGCCATGTGATCCCTCTGCTCGCCTTCCGCGTCGCTCAGGTCAAACGAGTCGATGCCCAGCTGGTTGGGCATGGTGACGTAGCAGTCGTCAGGCACGCGGCGCGCGATCCAGTGATGGCCGCCCACCGTCTCCATCCACCAGATCTCGTCCACGTCAGAGAAGGCGATGCCGTTCATCTCGTAGGTTCCGTACGACTCCAGAAGCGTGCCCAGCCTGCGGACGCCGTCGCGTGCGGAGAGCGCGTAGGGAAGGACCAGCGTGACCATGTCCTCCTCGCCGATGCCGCCGGCGACCTCAGGCTCAAAGTCGCTCTCCCAAGGGGCGCCCTTGCCCGGCTTGAAGACGACCAGCGGGTCGGCCGCGAGCACACGCTCGTTTGAGGTGAGCGTCTCGGTGGCAGACATCGCCACGTTGCGCTCGTTGACGCCCGCCTCGGCCCAGACGCCCTCGTTGGGCAGGGCGTTGGGGACGGAGGTGTAGCGCATGGGGTGCTCGGTCATCTCGAGCTCGAGGTGGGAGATGACGCTCTTGTAGCGGCGGGGCTGCTCGTCGGGAAGGACGACCTCCATCCGCTTGGGCGTGAACTCGCCGTTGGGGGAGTCCTCGTTGCGGGCGATGATGGTCGAGCCGTCATAGCTCGCGAGCTTTCCGACAAGAATCGTGGTGCAGGGCATGGTGCCTCCTTGATCTGCGTTTGGTTCCACAGGCAAGGATACGCCAAAGTGTCCAGGAGACGGGCGGGAACTATACTTCTTAATTGCCAGCTACAAGGGGAGGCATCCATGGGTTCCAAAAAGACGTTTTTAGCGTTGTTGGGCGTCGTCCTGACGCTGTGCATCCTGTCAGCTTGTGGTGGGATGCAGGGGCAGGAAGGGGCCAGCGAGCCCGAGCCGCCTGCGCAGGAGGACGTCTCGCAAGAGGAGGAGCCCACGCCAGAGGCCGACCCCGCATCTGCCACCGAGCTCGCCCGGCCCTCGACGGCAGGCGCCCTGCGCGTGGAGGGCACGCAGCTGGTGGACAAGGACGGCAACCCCGTCGTGCTCTTTGGCGTCTCGACCCATGGCTTGGCGTGGTTTCCCCAATACGTGAACGCCGACCTCTTCAAGGAGCTCTCCGGCTGGGGAGCCAACGTGATGCGCCTCGCGCTCTACACCGACGAGTATGGCGGCTGGTGCTCGGGAGGCGACCGCGATGCCCTGCGCGCGCTCGTGCTCGACGGGGTGGACTATGCGAGCGCGGCGGACCAGTACGTCATCGTGGACTGGCACATCCTTTCCGACAACAACCCCTGGGTACATGCGGATGACGCCAAGGCCTTCCTTGCCGACGTGTCCGCCACGCTGGCCGACCGCGACAACGTGCTCTACGAGATTTGCAACGAGCCCAACGGCGCCACCACCTGGGAGGACGTGCGCAGCTATGCCGAGGAGGTCATTCCCGTCGTCCGCGCCAACGACCCCGACGCCGTCATCATCGTGGGTACGCCCGAATGGTCCCAGCGCGTGGACCAGGCGGCTGAGAACCCCCTCACCGAGCAGAACGTGATGTACGCGCTGCACTTCTACGCCGCGACGCACAAAGACGACCTGCGCAACCGGATGGTCGCCGCGGTGGACGCGGGACTGCCGGTCTTCGTGAGCGAGTTTGGCATCTGCGACGCGAGTGGCAATGGCGCCATCGACGAGGAGCAGGCGGACCTGTGGCTTGCGACCATGGACGAGCTGGGCGTGAGCCGCGTGATGTGGAACCTCTCAAACAAGAACGAGTCGTCCGCCATGATATGGAGCGGGTCGGACAAGGTGAGCGGCCTTGATGATGCGGACCTGTCGCAGGCAGGCAGATGGCTCAAGGCGCGTCTGGCGGGGGAGTGGGAGACGCCTGAGGTGACGCTTTCCGAGCAGGGTGCGGCGACAAGCGCACGTGACTCCGCCTCGGCGGCGGTGGTGACCTTTGCGCAGGGCGACCTTACGGTTGCGGCGCGTCTCGAGAACTCATGGCCGGTCGAGGGCGGTACCTGCTACCAGTACATGCTCACCGTCAGAAACGACGGGCCGGCATGCGACTCCTGGCATGTGGACGTTCCCTTTGCGGGCGAGGTGGCCCTCGTGGACGGCTGGAACGGCACCTATGCGGTCTCGGGACAGACCCTCTCCATCGACAATGCGAGCTACAACGGGCACCTCGATGCGGGCCAGAGCGCGACCGACATCGGCTTTCAGGTGAGCGGCCCCGGGGCGGGCGGCATCGCTGCGTAGGCGCATCCATTCGGCCGTTTTGCCGTGCCACGTGGGCTCCAGCGCCCGTTTGCAGCGCTACCATGAAACGGTATGCCGCACGTTCGCGAGCTTAGGAGCACCCATGGCACAGCTCTTCCTCATGTTCATCCTTGCGCTTTCGCCCATCATCTGCCTGATCATTGCGCTCATCGCGCTCAAGCAGCAGGCATGGATCGCCAGCTTTGAGGCTCTTGCCGTGGCTGTCGTCGTCTCCATGCTCGTGTGGCACATGAAACCCATCGAGGTCGCGACGGCGACGCTCGAGGGCTGCCTCTTTGCCCTGTGGCCCATCGTGGTCGTGATCATAGCGGCGGTCTTCACCTACAACCTGACCGTCTGCACCCACGCCATGGACAAGATCAAGCAGATGCTGACCTCGGTCTCTTCTGACCGCCGCGTGCTGATGCTGCTCATCGTGTGGTGCTTCGGCAACTTCATGGAGGGCATGGCCGGCTTTGGCACGGCGGTGGCCATCCCCGCATCCATGATGATGGCGCTCGGCATCGACCCGATCGTCGCCATCCTCGCATGCCTGATTGCCAACGGCACGCCCACCATGTTTGGCTCCATCGGCATTCCCACCACTACGCTGGCCTCCATCACGGGCATCGTCGAGACGGACCTGGCCTTCACGCAGGCGCTACAGGTGTTCCCCTTCGTCATTGCCTGCCCGTTCCTCATGGTCATGCTCGTGGGCGGCGGCCCCAAGGCCCTCAAGGGCGTCGTGCCCATCACGCTGGTCGCGGGTCTCTCCTTTGCCATCCCCGAGCTCATTGCCGCGCGCTTTATCGGTGCGGCGCTGCCCGATGTCGTGGGCGCCGTGTGTTCGCTTGGGTGCACCTTCCTCATGGCCCTGCGCATGAAGGGCACGCCGGTCCCCGAAGAGGAGCGCCTCAAGGTCGCCGCGGGGCGCGGACCGCTCACCGTGCATGACGCGCTCGTGGCGTGGTCGCCGTTCATCCTCATCTTCGTGGTGCTGCTGCTCACGAGCTCGCTCGTGCCGTTCATCTCCCAGCCGCTCTCGGCCATCAAGACGCAGGTGCAGGTCTATGCGGGCGAGAACCCCGCCACGCTCACCTTCACGTGGATCAACACGCCGGGCGTCCTCATCCTGCTCTGCGGCATTGCGGGCGGCTTCATCCAGGGCTGCCCGGTCAGCCAGATGCTCTCGGTGCTGGGCGCGACGGTCAAGCAGATGTCCAAGACGATCCTCACCATGCTCGGCGTGCTTTCCGTGGCCAAGATCATGGGGTATTCCGGCATGATCGCGAGCATCGCGGCGTTCTTTGTGGGATCGCTCGGCGGGCTGTATCCGCTCGTGGCGCCGGCGCTCGGTGCGCTCGGCACCTTCGTGACCGGCTCGGGCACCTCGTCAGAGGTCCTCTTTGGCAACGTGCAGCTGCAGGCGGCCCAGTCCATCGGCGTCAACGAGACCTGGCTCGTGGCCTCCAACTCGCTGGGCGTCTCGGCGGGCAAGATGCTCTCGCCGCAAAACGTGGCCATCGGATGTGCCGCGTGCGACCTGTCCGGCAAGGACGGCGAAATCATTGGCAAGATCGCCCCGTACGCCTTTGGCTTCCTGGTGATCATGATGGCCATGACCTACGCCGGCGCCATGATGGGGCTGTAGGAGCTCTTCTTGCCGGGGATCTTGGAATCTGCATAGAGACGGTGGGCCCATGTTGGGAGCGCACTTCATCCAGGAGGTTTCCATAGACTGGAGCGCTGTTCCTCGCGAGAGCTATGTGCGCGACATCCCCGCGTTGCAAAGCCTTCCGCTTGCCTTTGGGTCGAACGTGACCTTCTTCACGGGAGAGAACGGTTCTGGCAAGTCGACGCTGCTCGAGGCCATGGCCGTCGCGTACGGGCTCAACCCAGAGGGTGGCAGCGGCAACTATCGCTTCTCCACCAACGACACGCATGCACCCCTGCACGAGGCCGTCCATCTGCAAAGGTCGCTCGAGCGGCCATGGGGCACCTACTTCCTGCGGGCGGAGAGCTTCTACAACGTCGCCTCGGCGGCGGAGGGGTATGAATCGCGCTACCTGGGTCCGCACGCCGAGGAGCTGGTGAGGAACGCAGGACTTCCGGCCGACACGCCGTCAGGCCTCCTGCGCCAGCTCTTGGGACGCAGCCTCCACGAGCTTTCGCATGGTGAGGCGTTCCTTGCCACCATACAGGAGGACTTTCACGAGAACGGCCTGTACTTTCTGGACGAGCCCGAGGCCGCGCTCAGCGTGTCGCGCCAGCTGACGCTGCTCTACGAACTTCACCAGCTTGCCGCACATGGCGCACAGCTCTTTGTGGCCACGCAGTCGGTCGTGTTGATGGCACTTCCCGGTGCGCAGATCCTGCGGTTTGACGAGGAGGGCATCGCTTCCGTGGCCTACGAGGACACCGAGGCCTACCAGACTATGAGCCTCTTCATGACGGATCGCGATAGGCTGCTCGAGCGCCTGTTGGGGGAGTGAGCGCTCGCAGATTCAAGGCGAGTTGGTACTCCTCGGGATAATGGCGCATACTACAAATGACACGTTTGGTGGGACAGAATAGGGATTGCCATGGATGAGCGCCTGCAGAAGCAGTTGGCCTTTGCGCTGGAGATCGACAAGGAGAAGGGCATCTTTCGCCAGACGCACCTTGCGGGCCACGGCCGCAACGAGAACGACGCCGAGCATGCCTGGCACATGGCCATCATGGCGTACCTCCTGCGCGAGTACGCCAACGAGGACGTGGACATCGCGCACGTGATGCTCATGTGCCTGATTCATGACGTGGTGGAGATCGATGCGGGCGACACCTACGCCTACGACGCCGAGGGCATCAAGACCCAGGCGGCGCGCGAGGAGGCCGCAAAGCAGCGCATCTTTGGGCTCTTGCCCGAGGACCAGGCCTCAGAGCTCATGGCGCTCTTCGAGGAGTTCGAGGCCTACGAGACGCCCGAGTCGCGCTTTGCCCATGCCATGGACAACGTGCAGCCACTCATGCTGAACTCCGCGAACGGCGGCGGGGACTGGGCGGAACATGGCGTGAGCGCAGAGCAGGTCTACGGCCGCCAGCGCAAGACCGCGCTGGGGTCACAGCGCCTGTTTGACGAGGTGGTGGACCCCACGATCAAGGACCACATCGCGCGGGGCAACATCAGGCCTTAGGTGGAGGGCTGCCTTTAGGCTGCTTCCTCGGCCAAGATGGCTCGGAGGGTCTCTCCCTCGCAGATGATGTCGTCGTCGACCGTGACCGACTGGCCGTTGTTTATTTTGACTTTGTCCGATGTCGCCAGGACGGTAGTGGCCGGTTGCGCAGAGATTGCCACGGCAACGAGGAGGGCGAGCAATGCGCGGTACCTGTTGCGGCGCGCGGAGAGCGTGTGCGATTGAGCAAGGCGAGACATGATGCCTCCAGGCGGGCGTCGTGGTGCGGACACAGAGATCTTTCCTTAGAAGGGCTCTAGTGCAAAAGGGGAGAATAGACAAACAAGTCGCTGGTTAATTTATGTGCTGTTTGCATGCTGCATATGCGTGTCTTATAGTTGTCCGGGCGAGCCGGCTATGCCCGCAAGGGCATGCCAGCAGGAATCCAGCTCCCTGCGCCTCGTGTGGCTATGCTGGCGGCCGCGCAGGTGGCTGCTTTTGTACGGTGGATACCACCTAAAGTGGTGCCGGCTCGCACCTTTTTCTCCTCCTCTGCTCCGCACCTCGCTCTCTTTGCCACACAAACGTGACGAAGTGACTTTGTTGGGACAAGCTGGGCAAACGAGTCGTACAATAGCCAAGCACCTTCCTATCGTGCGTCAAACAGACCATCAGGAGGAGTCTTGTCCGACGCCAAGCCAAACCTCTTCGAGCGCATGCTGCCCATGGAGAGCCGTGAGCAGTTCTTGCGCGAGCGCGCGGTGCGCTACGAGCGCGAGGTCGACGAGTACCTCTCGCTCTGCTCATACCTCATAAGCGACAAGTGCACCGAGGACATCCAGCGCCTCATCGACGGCGACTACACCTGGCCGCTTGCGCGTATGTCGCTTCTGCGCAAGTTTGGCACGACGAAGCGCCGCCAGGTGTTTGTCTATCCAGACGACCAACGTCACCTGCTGATGTATCTCGCCTGGCACCTGCATGGCTTCGACGACATCTTCTGCGACTCGCTCTACTCGTTCCGCACGAACCTGACTCCCTCGGACCTCTTCAAGAAGGTCAAGCGGCGCAAGTTGCATACGGACCATTGGGCCGTGAAGACCGATGTCAGCTCGTACTTCAACTCCATCGACCCCGAGCGGCTCGTGAAGATGCTGCGCGAGCGCATAGGCGCGCGTGAGCCGGAGCTCGTGGACTTCATGTCGGAGCTCCTTCTGCGCGGCGAGTACACCTTCCATGGCGAGGTGCAGCAGGGGAGCATGGGGGCCATCGCGGGGGCGGCGTTCTCCAACTTCTTTGGCAACGTGTACCTCATGGAGCTCGACGAGGCGATGGAGCGCCAGGGAGAGCTCTACGCCCGCTATTCAGACGACATCTGCGTGTTTGTGAAGACGCGCGAGGAGGCCGAGGCCGTGCTCGCCGAGATCAAGCGGATGCTGACCGACCGGGGCCTCAAGCTCAACGAGAGCAAGACCGAGATACATGTGCCCAACGAGAGCTTTGGCCTGCTTGGCTTCCAGCTGCGTGGGACGGAGCTCGACGTGGCGGACTTCACGCTCTTCAAGGCGCGCCGCAAGATGCGCATTCGCGCCAAGAAGCTCAACCGCCGCGTCGATCAGGGCAAGATCACCCGCGAGGCGGCAACCAAGTACATGGTCGGCTACACCCACCGCTTCTTCTTTGGTGGGGAGTCGAGCGAGTCGCTCAAATGGACTGAGTGGTTCTTTGGCATCATCACGCGGCCGGACAGCCTGGTTCAGCTTGACGAGTACGTGCAGAGCCTCATTCGCTACGTGGCCACCGGCAAGCTCGGCAAGGCGCGCTACCGCTTCTCTCACGAGCAGCTCAAGGAGCTGGGATACGAGTCCCTGGTGAGCGCGTACTGGAAGAACCGTCACGAGGACGTCGAGGAATGGCGTGCGGCGCGGCTGAGGCACCTGCAGGAGAAGCAGGCAAAGAGCGCCTAGATTCCTCCACATCGATACGAAAGGGTCCCACCCTTACGTATCGCTCTCTTAGAGGCGATACGTAAGGGTGGGACCCTTTCGTATCGGGTTTATCGTCAGATGGCGGCACGCGAGACGTGACCATCCTGCCCTCCGTATAATCAAATGCGAAGCACCCACAACCAATGCGGAGATTGATCACCATGAAGAGGTTTGCTAGGGCGTTTGCCGCGCTGTTTGTCGTCTCCCTGGCGTTTGTGCTCGTGGCCTGCGGGTCAGGCTCTGGTTCGGGAGACGCTGTGCCCGCCAATCCCGGCAATGTCTATCGCGTCATTATTCAGGACGAGTCGGGGGCGCCTGTCGAGGGTGTTGCCATCCAGTTCTGCTCTGACGTCATGTGCTATACGGGCCAGACCGACGCCCAGGGCATCGCCACCTTCAAGGCCGACGAGGGAACCTACGTCGTGCATGTGAAGAAGGTCCCCGAAGGCTTTGCCGAGGACACGACGGAGTATGAGGCTCCCCAGACGTTTGGCGACGTGACCATCACGCTCAAGGCCGCATAGGCGCGTTCGAGTTCGAAAAGAGGGCGCAGCGAGAGGCTGGAGGAGCCATGGAGACAAAACCGGAAAAGAAGAAGCTTGGCTGCGGCTGGAAGATCCTGATTGGGATTGCGGGCACCATTGCCGCACTGGCGTTGGGAGTCGTTATCTGGTTTAACCTCAACCGCGAAAGGATCGTCGACAGCATGCTCTCGAACGAGGGGGCAGAGGATTTCGTCGGTAGGAAGCTGCCGGCGTTTGACGTTGAGCTGACCGACGGGACCCACATCACCAGGGATGCCCTTCTCGAGGGCAAGGAGGTGACGGTGGTCGTCCTCTTTGCGACGTGGTGCGGCCCGTGCGAGGAGGAGTTCCCCGAAATGGACGCCGTGTACCAGAAGTATCAGGACAAGATGGGCATGGTTGCCATCGACGTGGACTTCCTGGACTCGCTGGATGGCCTCAAGGAGTACGAGCAGTCGCACAACCTGTCGTTCCCCCTGGCGTTTGGCCTCGATAACGAGACGCTCGACTTCGTGAAGACCACCACCTATCCCACGACGCTGATCGTGGACCGCAACGGCGTCATCCGCGTCCACCGCGTGGGATCGATTCCTTCGGCAGAGGTGTTCGAGCAGCTCCTTACCCCCTTCATGGGAGAGGGCTACACGCAGGCGGAGCCGGCCTACTACACGTTCATGGCGTATGCCAAGAGCAAGGCCGTTCCGGGCGTCGAGTTCAGCGTGACCACGGACAAGGGGACCGAGACCTACGTGACCGACGAGGCCGGCCAATGTGCGGTCTTCTTTGACCAGCGCGCGGACATGCCGATCAAGGTGCTCAGCGTGCCCGAGGGGGTCGAGATCGTCGACGGCGGCGAGGTCACGACAGGCCTCATGTCCACCATCGTCAGGCTTCCGGTCAGGTAACGGATTAGGGTTGACAAATACTGTGTCCTTCATCGGCTCGCCGCACAAAGGGGTGGGACTCCTACGTGCTGTACAGCACGTAGGGGTCCCACCCCTTTGTGCGTCAGTCATGTATCGGTGCTAGCGCCAGATGGTGGCGCGGGCCTCGTAAGGTCGCAGCATGTCTGACGGCTCGTCATAGTTGCCTATGAGCAGCTCGGAGCCCTCGGCATCAAGCGCGCCGACCTCCTCGCCCGAGAAGTTGCACTGCACGAGCAGGCGCGTCTTGCCCAGCGTGCGCCAGAAGGCGATGATGGGCGACCCCTCAAGTCCCTCAACAAAGCGCACGTCGCCCTCCTGGATGACGGGCTCTGCCTTGCGCAGGGCGATGAGCCGCTTGAAGTAGGCACGCACCGAATGCGGGTCCGCCATCTCCGCCTGGGCATTGATGGTGGGATAGTTCCCGACAAGCGCGAGCCAGGGCGTGCCCGTGGTGAAGCCGGCGTTGGGGGAGTCGTCCCAGGCCATGGGCGTGCGGCCGTCGTCGCGCGAGCGCGCGTGCACGATCTGGAAGGCCTCCTCGGGCGTGCATCCACGTTCCTGCAGGATGCGGTAGTAGTTGATGGACTCGACGTCGCGATACTGGTCGATGCTCGTGAAGTCGGTGATAGTCTGTCCGAGCTCCTCGCCCTGGTAGATGTAGGGGGTGCCGCGCATGAGGTGGGTGGCCGTGGGAAGCAACGTGCTGGACTCGTACCAGAAGCGCTCGGTGTCGCCAAAGCGCGAGTTGGGCCGCGGCTGGTCATGGTTGGACCAGAAGAGCGCGTTCCAGCCGCCACCGGCAGCCATTTCCTCCTGCCAGCTGCGGAAGAGTTCGCGCAGCTCGTCGATGTCTGGGTCCTTTAGTGCCCACTTGTCGCCGTGGTCGTAATCGACCTTGAGGTGGTGGAAGTTGAAGCACATCGAAAGCTCGTGGTTGCTTGGGTTGGAGTAGCCGATGCAGCTCTGAAGGGAGGTCGAGCTCATCTCGCCCACGGTCATGAGGCCGTCGATTCCACCGAGCCTCACGAGCTCCTGCAGGTACTCGTGGATGTGCGGGCCGTCGGAGTAGAAGCGGCGGCCGTCCCCTTCGAAGTCGTCCTCGAGCACGGCGGGCTTGCTGATGAGGTTGACGACGTCAAAGCGGAAGCAGTTGACGCCCTTGCCGCGCCAGAAGCGCAGGACGTTTGCCAGCTCCTCGCGGACCTCGGGGTTGTCCCAGTCGAGGTCGGCCTGAGTCACGTCAAAGAGGTGCAGGTACCACTTGTTGAGCGACGGCACGTACTCCCAGGCGTTGCCGCCGAACTTGCTCTCCCAGTTGGTGGGCGGCTTTCCGGGGTCGTCGGCCGTCGCGCCGGGCGCCGCGTCGACGAACTTGTAGTAGGCGAGGTACTTGGGGTCGCCCGAAAGCGCCTTCTTGAACCACTCGTGCTCGGTTGAGGTGTGGTTGAAGACCATATCGAGCATGACCTCGATGCCACGGGCCCTGGCCTCGCGGGCCAGCTCCTCGAAGTCGTCCATCGTGCCGTAGAGTGGCTCGATGGCGCAGTAGTCGCTCACGTCGTAGCCGTTGTCGTTTTGCGGGCTGGGGAAGAAGGGCGTGATCCACACGCAGTCCACGCCCAGGTCCGCCAGGTAGTCGAGGCGGCTCGTGATGCCGCGCAGGTCGCCCATGCCGTCAGCGTCGGAATCCTGGAACGACTTGATGTAGATCTGATAGATGACCTTGCTGCCAAGCTCTTGTGCGCGCGGGTTCACGGAAGGCTCCTTCGTCAGGAAAGATGGATGCTTCAATACTACAAAAGGGCCGCCTGCCATGGTGCAGGCGGCCGGGTGCAAACGCTATTTGGTGAGCTTGCAGGAGACCTCGCCGGCCTTGACGGTGCCGGTCTTGGCCTCGACGCTCGCATAGGCGTCGGTGTTGGTGACGACCACCATGGTCGCCGTGGACTTGCCTGCGGCCTCGACGGCTGCCAGGTTGACCTCCATGAGCAGGTCGCCGGCCTTTACCTTGTCGCCTGCGGCGCAGTGGGCGGTGAAGGGCTTGCCATCGAGCTCGACGGTGTCGACGCCGATGTGGATGAGGATCTCGGTGCCGTCATCGGCTGCGATGCCGAGGGCGTGCTTGGTGTCGAAGACCATGGTCACGGTGCCGGAGACGGGGGAGTAGATGGCACCCTCCGAAGGCTCGATGACCACGCCATCGCCCATGGCGAGGGAGGCGAACACGGCGTCGGGAGCCTCGGACATGGCCTTTGCGTAGCCGTCGGCAACGGCGGCGAGGGTGAGGGGCTGGTCGATGGCGTCAACGTGGGCGGCTGCAGGGGCGATGGCCTGGTCGGCAGCAGCCTCGGCGACGGCCTGGGCATGCTTGTCGATGCCCTGACGCTTGCCGACGATGTAGGTGAGGACGAAGGGCACGACGATGGCGACGGCCATGCACAGGAGATAGGGGAGCATGGACTGCGGCTGCATGGCGAGGATGCCGGGCAGGCCGCCGACGCCGATGGCGTTGGCCGTGCAGGAGAAGAGGCAGGACAGGAAGCCGGCGATGGACGAGCCGATCATGGCGCAGACGAACGGGAAGACGTACTTGAGGTTGACGCCAAAGATGGCGGGCTCGGTGACGCCCAGGTAGCAGGAGAGGGCAGCGGGGATGTTGACCTGCTCGGCGTCCTCGTCACCCTTCTGCAGGACGGTCATGGCCAGGACGGAGGATCCCTGCGCGATGTTGGAGAGGGCGATCATGGGCCAGAGCATGGTGCCGCCGAAGTCCGCGATGAGCTGCAGGTCGATGGCGTTGGTCATGTGGTGCAGGCCGGTGATCACGAGCGGGGCGTACACGCCGCCGAAGATGGCGCCAAAGAGCACGCGGAAGTTGCCGGTGATGCCCGCGTTGACGATGGAGGACACGCCGGAGCCGAGGGCCCAGCCGATGGGGCCGAGGACGAAGTGGGCGGCCATGACGCCGAGGAGGATGGAACAGAAGGGCACGACGATCATCTGGACGATGGAGGGCGTGATCTTCTTGAAGAAGCGCTCAAGGTAGTTGAAGGTGATGGCCGCGAGGATGGCGGGGATGACCTGCGCCTGGTAGCCGACCATGTGCACCTGGGCAAAGCCGAAGTTCCAGCTGTACTGCTCCCAGGTCTCTGCCGTGGCGCCGGCGACGGCATAGGCGTTCAGCAGCTGGCTGGAGACCAGCGTGAGGCCCATGACGATGCCGAGCATCTCGGTCCCGCCCATCTTGCGGGTGACCGACCAGCAGATGCCCACGGGGATGCCGAGGTGGAAGACCGCCTCGCCGATGAGCCACAGGAAGTGGTTGACGCCGCTCCAGAAGACGGACATGGAGGCGAGCGTCGCGTTGCCGTCGGGCCCAAAGTAGGGCATGTCGCCCAAGACGTTGCGGAAGCCGAGGATGAGGCCGCCGGTGATGATGGCGGGGATGAGGGGCGCGAAGACCTCGGCGATGGCGCCCATCAGGCGCTGCAGGGGGTTGCCCTGCTGGGCGGCGATGCGCTTGGCCTCGTCCTTGCTGACGCCCTCGATGCCCGAGATGGCGACAAACTCGTCATAGAAGTCTGACACCTCGTTGCCGATGATGACCTGGAACTGTCCGGCCTGGGTGAAGCTTCCCTTTGCGGACTTGAGCGCCTCGATGGCGGGGACGTCTGCGATGCTGGGGTCGACCAGCGTGAAGCGCATGCGGGTGACGCAGTGCGTGAGTGCGGCGATGTTCTCCTTGCCGCCGACGAGGCGCAGCATCTCTCGCGCGTCGTTCTCGAACTTGCCCATGGTTTTCCTTCCTCTGGGAGATCCTGTCATAAGACGGGGCGCCTCCGTCTGCAGAATCGCTTGGCCGCTTTGGGGCCTTGCTCTTCTCGACTTCTATAATGGACTGCAAAACAGGGCCTAACAACTGTAAGTTATTTGGTCTTGGGCACGTCAGATAATGTGGTGTTGCACCAGGGAGGACATGCCGTGAAGGCCATCTACTACGACATCTACAAGGCCCTGCGCGACAAGATCATCGCAGGCGTCTATCCCTATCAGAGCTACATTCCTTCCGAGCTGGCGCTCATCGAGGAGTACCAGTGCACGCACAACACGGTGCGCAAGGCCCTTCAGGTGCTGACCATGCACGGCTTCGTGCAGCCCATTCGCGGCAAGGGCGTCAAGGTTATCTGGCAGCCTGGCAAGCGGACGCGCTTTGTGCTGGGAGACATAGAGACCATGCACGAGGCGGCATCTCGAAACGGCCTCGAGGTGTCCACGCAGGTGAGGGTGTTCGAGCGCATCGTCTGCGACCGGTCTGTTGCCGAGCTCACGGGCTTTCGGGTGGGAGACGAGCTTGTCCGCGTGGAGCGCGTGCGTCGCTTTGACGGTGCGAACCTCATCTTTGACAAGAGCTGCTTTCTTGCCTCGTGCGTGGAGGGCCTCACGCCCGAGATCGCGGCGTCTTCCATCTTCACCTTCCTCGAGGGCGAGAAGGGCATGACCATCGCCACCTCCAACCGCACCATCACGATGGAGTATGCGACCGCAGAGGACCGCGAGGTACTCGACCTCTTGGACTTCGACATGCTCGCCGTGGTGGAGAACCGCACGTTCAACAGCGAAGGCATCCACTTCGAGACCACGCAGTCACGCCACCGACCCGACTACTTCACCTTCATGACGACCGCCGTCCGCGGCTACTGACAGGCGGAACAGGCAACGCCGTTGGGCGTTCCGCCTGTCAGGATTCTCCAAACGTGTCGCCTTCTCAACCGATTGCGCCAAAAGTGCGCGCGACGCAAGGGCGTGCCGTATGGTCATGCTGTCAAAAAAGACTCAAGGGAGGATTTCCATGGCAGACCAAGACCTGAGCGCGCACATCCAAGACCTGCTCTCGAAGATGACGCTCGAGGAGAAGTGCGCCCTGCTTTCGGGCGACACGCCCTTCACGACCCTCGCGATTTCGCGCCTTGACATTCCGGCGCTCACCTTCTCGGATGGCCCCCACGGCATGCGCCATCAGGGCGAGGGCGCCAACCATCTGGGCATTGGCGGCTCTGACCCGGCGACGTGCTTCCCCACGGCCGTGACCGTGGCAAACAGCTGGGATCCCACGCTCGGCGAGCGGCTGGGCGAGGCGTTGGGCCAGGAGGCCGCCACGATGGGCGTCTCCTGCGTGCTCGGCCCTGGCCTCAACATCAAGCGCAGCCCGCTCTGTGGTCGCAACTTTGAATACTTCTCCGAGGATCCTTACCTTGCCGGCAAGATGGCCGCCGGCTACGTCCGCGGCATCCAGGGGACGGGCCTTTCCGCCTGCCCCAAGCACTTTGCGGTGAACAGCCAGGAGACGCGCCGCCAGGCCTCGGACTCCGTCGTGGACGAGCGCACCATGCGCGAGATCTACCTCACGGGCTTTGAGATCGCCGTCAAGGAGAGCGCACCCAAGACCATCATGACCAGCTACAACCTGGTCAACGGGACCTATGCCAACGAGAACGAGCACCTGCTCAAGGACATCCTGCGCGACGAGTGGGGCTACGAGGGCTCCATCGTCACCGACTGGGGTGGCTCCAACGACCATGTGGCGGGTGTGCGTGCCGGCTCGACCTTCGAGATGCCGGGACCGGTGCCCGATGCCGTGGGCGAGTTGGTGGCGGCTGTCCGCTCGGGCAAGGTCTCGCAGGCAGACGTCGACGCTCGCGTGAGCGAGGCGCTCTCGCTCATCCTCTCGACGCGCCCCGCGGTGGAGGCCGCGTGCGGGACGTCCTTTGACGTCGACGCCCACCACGAGCTTGCTCGCGCGATAGCCGCGCAGGGCATCGTGCTGCTTCAGAATGGCGAAGCGCGCGAGGGCGGGGCGCTCCTGCCGCTGGCCTCGGGCACACGCGTCGCGCTTGTCGGTGACTTTGGCGACAAGCCACGTTATCAGGGCGCGGGCTCCTCGCTTGTCAACTGTACCAAGCTCGACACGCTGAAGGGTTGCCTTGGGCAGACCGCTGAGCTGGACTTCGTTGGCTATGCGCAGGGCTTCCAGCGTGGCGGGACCACCACGACGGCCCTGGTCAACGAGGCCATCGGCCTGGCGCGCGAGGCGGACGTCGTTATCATGGCGATGGGTCTGGACGAGGCCGCGGAAAGCGAGGGGCTTGACCGTGCGGGCATGATGCTCGATTCGAGCCAGACCGAGCTGCTCGCGGCGGTGCATGACGTCAACCCCAATGTGGTCGTGGTGCTCCATGCCGGCAGCCAGGTGGAGACGGCCTGGACAAAGGATGCCTGCTCGGTGCTGTACGCGGCCCTGGGTGGCCAGGCAGGCGCGGCGGCCACGGTCGACGTGCTGACCGGCAAGGTCAACCCCTCCGGGCATCTGGCGGAGACCTGGGTGCGCACGCTTTCGGACACCGTCACTGCGGGGCGCTTCCCCTCGGACGACTTTGCCTCCGAATATCGCGAGGGCCTCTACGTGGGCTATCGCTATCACCAGAAGGCGGGCGTGCCCGTGGCCTATCCCTTTGGCTTTGGCCTCTCCTACACCACCTTCGCCCTCTCCGGCCTTGCGGTAAAGACGGACGCCGCGGGAAAGCCCGCGGCCGTGAGCTTCACCCTGGCCAATACCGGCGACCGTGACGGTGCTGAGGTCTGCCAGCTCTACGTGGGCAAGCGCGACGCCGAGGTCTTCCGCCCGATGCGCGAGCTCAAGGGCTTCAAGAAGGTCTTCGTCAAGGCGGGGGAGAGCGTCAAGGTCAGCATCGACCTTGACGACAAGGCCTTCCGCTACTGGAACGTCAAGACGTCTGCCTGGGAGGTCGAGGGTGGCACCTACGAGCTCTGCGTGGGCACCTCCTGCGAAGACCTTCCCCTCGTGGCGGAGGTCGAGCTTGCGGGAACGGGGGCTCCCAACCCCTACGAGGGCCTTGGCCTCTCTTCCTATGAGTCGGGTAAGGTGGCCAACGTGGATGACGACCAGTTTGCCGCCCTTCTGGGACGCGCTCCCGAGGCTGGAAAGGTCCAGCTCGACCGCAACCTCTGCTTCCGTGACTTCACGCACAGCCGCAGCCCCCTGCTTGCGCTGATTGGTCTTGTGGTATCGCAGCTTGTCAAGCGTTCCGAGGCCAAGGGCACGCCCAACCTCAACGCGCTCTTCATCTACAACATGCCGCTGCGCGCCCTCGCCAAAAACGCTGGCCAGTTCTTCTCGATGGGCGTCGTGGACGCGTTCGTCCGCGAGGCCAAGGGCTGGGGAATCGCAGGCGTCATTCCCGCCCTTGTCGTGAAGCTGCTGACGGGCAAGCACTTTGTCCTCGTCTGGGCGCTTTGGGTGCTCGCGCCCATCGTCGGTGCCGTCCTGGCGCACCTCTTCAGGAGCTCCAGGCTCAAGGTGAGCCTCGCAAAGGCCGGCAAGTAACGACGCACCTCCGTAAATCCACCGATACAAAAGGGTGCATCCCTTCCGTATCGCAGACAGGAAAGGCAGACACCATGGCATTCAGCGAGTGGAAAGAGCAGCACCAGGCACTCTGGGAGTTCATCCTCTTCAACATCTTGTCCAACGTATCGACGGCGGCGCGCTTCGTCGTGACGTGGATCGGCACGGCGCTCACGGGAGGGGCGGGCATGGCCGTCGTCTTCTGCGCGGAGCTGGCGTCACAGGTGGTCAACTACTTCGTGCAGATGAAGTTCGTGTTCAAGAGCACGGCCGACTTCTCCAAGTCCGCCCCCAAGTATGCGGTGCTGGCGCTCATCATCATCGTCATGAACTCGGTCATCGTGCCGCGCGTGGGCCAGCTGCTCATTGGCATGGGCGTGGCGGCAGGCGCCGTCAACGGCGTCATCGTGCCGGTCGCGGGAACGCTTCTTGCCGTCATCATCAGCTTCCCGCTGCTCAAGTTCTGGATCGCTCCTGACGACAAGTAGGCACGGGCCCCAAAGGGGATGCCCTTGGTTGAATGCGAGTTCAGCACGGCGCGATTCGCCGTCGTCGCTTTAGCGACGTCGATGCGAATCGCCCGGCTGGCTGTTTGAGCAGGCAACCAAGGGCATCCCCTTTGGGGCGACGCCTTAGTTTTGCTCTTCCTCTATTGGCCGGTTGTAGGACTTGTCGGCGCCCAACACCTCGATGAGCACCTTGCTGCGGTACCGAAGCTCGCTCGCGTCGCAGTTGAAGATGAAGACGAGCACGTTCTGACGGTACTTGATGTCGGCGTAGACGTCGGGGTTGCCCGCGCGAGAGATGGCGGTGGCGAGCCCGTCGCCCACGTTTTCCGCCTTGCCCACGTAGATGCCGCGGTAGTTGGTGAAGTTGAGGTCGAGGTCGAGCTTGCCGTACGTGGCGATGGCAAAGATGCCGGGTGCGTCAAGGACGCGCAGGCACTCCGCGACCTCTTCGTCCGAGCCGCTCAGCCGCTCGGAGAGCTTGGGCAGCGAAGTGCGCATGTCGGCGCTCTTGAGCACGATCTGCCGCGCCTCGTCGAGGGCCCGTGCCGCCTCGGTGGCGCTGCGGACCTGTGCCGAGGTGGCGTCACGCCCCGGCGCGAAGACCGTTGCGGTGCTGGACACGATGCGCATCGCCTCGTCGGCAGATTGGCGGGCCCGCGCCAGGTGGTCGTCAATGCCAAGCTTGTCGCTGGTCTCGCCCACGAACTTCTGGGCAGCGGAGGCGGCCCTTCCGGCATCGTCGAGGGCCTGCTGGAGCTCGTCGGGATGATCCTTCACAAACTTGTAGCTGTCGGCAATGACGCTCGCCACCTTGAAGGCGACGGGAATGGCGGTCATCAGGCTCATGGAACCCTCCTTCTTGCTTGACTCTAACCTTGAGATTAGCATTTGGCCGATGCGGGCGCATCGATAACTTGGTGCCTGGTAGCTCGGTGTATCATCAGGAGCTGGTACGTCGTGGCGAAAGGATGGCCATGCAGCGCTTCTTCAAGTCTCTCTCCAAGCAGCAGAAAGAGGTCGGTCTCTATGCGCTCGCCCTCACGGTGCTGGGCATGGTGGCGGGCATGGTGCTGTGGCGCTCGGGCGGCGTCTTTTCCAAGGCGTGGGAGCTCATCTGTGCCGTGGTCGAGCCGCTGGCCTATGGCTTCATGCTCAGCTACGTGCTCAATCCCATTGTGACGCGCATCTCGCACCTGATCAGGCGCGGCGGCTTCATGGTGGGCCAAGGGGAGAGGCGGCGCCTCTTTGCCGTCATCATCACCGCATGCCTCGTCTTTCTCATGCTCTTTGGCCTTCTGGCGAGCTTTGTGGTCATGCTGGCAAATGGGTTTTCCAGCATCAACATCAACTGGGCGTCGCTCGACGATCTGATCACTGCCGCCAGGACCGACATCATGGGCTTTCTAGCCACCGTCCGTGCGCAGCTTGCGGAGTGGGGACTCATCACGGAGGACGCCGAAAGTGGCCTGGTGTCAGCCTTTACCAACGTCAAGAACGTCGCCTCCACGACGCTCTTCTCGGTCATCTTCACGATCTACTTCCTGTTGGACGGCGACCGCCTGCTGGGGTACTTCCACCGCCTGTTCTACAACCTCTTGGGAGATCAGGCAGGTACGGCGAGCATCCTTCTCGATGACGCAGATCGCGTGTTTTCGGGCTACTTCAAGGGACAGGCGCTTGACGCCTTCATCGTGGGGGTGCTTTCCGGCATCCTGCTGACGATCGTGGGCGTGCCCTATGCCCCCGTCGTCGGCCTGCTTGCGGGTCTGGGCAACCTCATTCCCTACATTGGTGGTCCGGTCGGCTTTGGGTCGATCATCTTGGTCTGCCTCTCCGAGGAGGCGTGGTCCGCCATGGCGCTCGGCGTGATCGTGATGGCGATCGTGATGTTCGTCGACGGCAACATCCTCAACCCGCGCCTGCTTTCCAGCAGCGTCGAGGTGCATCCCATGCTGGTGGTCGCCGCGCTCATCGCAGGCGGTGCGGTAGGCGGCATCACCGGCATGCTGGTCGCCGTGCCGACGGCTGCGTGGCTCAAGATTCAGATTGACCGCTGGATGGAGGCAAACGAGGCGCGCAGAATGAGCCAGCTGGAGCAGGGTCCGCAATCTGGGGAGCCGGACCAAGGGGACGGCCAGGAATAGGGGGCGGCGATTGCCCGAAGGAGGGTGCGCGCTTCCCGTTTTGGACGTGGCGCTACCCTCGTCGTGCCGCCTGCGTCGCCCTTGGGCCGCTGAGGGGCTGCTGTCATCTGCATGAGTGTCTCCCCGTGGTACAACTGACCCATGCCTTTATCCGAGCAAAACGCTAGGAGGATTGTTATGAGTCTGTGGAACACGCTCGAGACGCTCAAGGGTTGCACCTGGGTCGACCTCACTCATCCCCTCAACAACGAAAGCCCCTTCTGGAGCGGTATTCCTGAGGGGTCGGTCGAGCTCTGCAAGACCGTCTTTGACTACGACAACCCCATGCTCTGCTGCCGTATCCACACCTTCAAGTTCCCGGGGCAGTTTGGCACGCACATCGACTTCCCCAACCACTTCGTTGAGGGCGCCGCTGGCCCCGAGGCCTTTACCGTCGCCGACCACGTGCTGCCGCTCGTGGTGATCGACATCCGCGACAAGGTGGCGGAGAATCCCGAGTACGCATGCACGCTGTCCGACGTCGAGGCCTTCGAGGCCGAGCATGGCACCATTCCCGCAGGCTCCTTCGTGGCACTCTGCACGGGTTGGGGACATCGCTGGCCGAGCAACGACGCCCTCAACAACTTTGATGAGGAGGGCGGGGAGCACGCGCCTGGCTGGAGCCTGCCGGTGGTGCGCTTCCTCATTGAGGAGCGCGACGTGGCGGCCATCGGCCACGAGACCTTCGACACGGACGCCTCTCCCGAGGCCGTGAAGGAGGACGACCTCGCCTGCGAGCGCTTCGTTCTTGACTCTGGCCGCTTCCAGATCGAGCTCATGGACAACCTCGACCAGCTACCGGCCACGGGTGCGGTCATCTTCATTGCCTACCCGCGCATCGAGGGCGCGACGGGTCTGCCCGTCCGTGCCTGGGCGGTCTTCGAGTAACGGCTTCTGCAGCGCCTCCATGGGTATTACGGGCGTCTGACTCGCAAGGGTCCCACCCCTATGAGTCAAATTGACTCATAGGGGTGGGACCCTTGCGAGTCAGCGTCTTTGCCGGCTCACGAGTGGACAAAGAGCACGTTGGCATGCCAGCTGTCCTCTTCCTCAAGGGAGGTGAGCACCGCGTCGTATGTCTCGCAGAGTGTGCGTGCCGCCTCAGCACATCGCGGTCTACCTTTTGTGGGTAAGGTCAAACGTACATTCAGACACGGCTCTTTGGACTCTTCTGCGGGATGGGCGCTTGGCTGTGTCTGGATGGACACTTTCGGATGAGTTGTGGTCTGCAGGAGCGGTACGGAGGTGGCGCTCTCGTGTACGTCAAGCTGACAGCGCGTGGGTTGGACCTGCGTTCGCAAACGGTTCGGATCGATGCGAGTGGGTGCAGGGTGTCCGCGCTGGTGCTGAGCCCCAAGAGCCCTCGTCAAGATGCGCCGGGCGTGCTGTGGATTCACGGTGGGGGATACCTGACGGGCATGAAGGAGATGGTCTTCATGTCGCGCGCGGTGGACCTCGTGGAACGCTTTGGCGCCGTGGTGGTATGCCCGGACTATCGTCTCTCTCTGCAGGCGCCCTATCCCGCGGCGCTTGACGACTGCCATGCCGCCCTGCTCTGGCTGCGTGACCACACGGCGGAGCTGGGCGTCAATCCCGCGCAGCTCATGGTGGGTGGCGAGAGTGCGGGCGGCGGGCTCTGCGCGGCGCTTTCGCTGCTCGCGCGCGACCGTGGGGATGTGCGCATCGCCTACCAGATGCCGCTCTACCCGATGATCGATGACCGAGATACGGCAAGCTCGCGCGATAACCATAACAAGGTGTGGAACACGCGCCGCAACCACATGGCATGGGGGCTCTACCTGCGCGGTCTTGGCAAGGGCTGCGAGGTGCCGGCATACGCGGCGCCGGCGCGTGCCACCGACCTCTCCAGCCTTCCGCCCGCGTACTCCTTCGTCAGTACGGGCGAGCCGTTCTACGACGAGACCGTCGCCTACTTCGACCGCCTGCGCGAGGCTGGGGTCGACGCCCAGCTCGATGTGTACGAGGGCCTCTACCACGCCTTCGACATGCTTGAGCCTGACCTTCCCGAGAGCCGGCTTGCCCGCGAGCGCTTCTGCGAGCACTTTGCGCAGGCCGCCGAGCACTGCTTTGCGTGACGGTAGCGCAAGTGGCGCTGCCCGCGCCATGCAGGTGCATGTGACGGGCAGCGCCGCTAGGTTTATTATGATGGCCTCTCCTATGCCGTGCAGCTCTCGACCCAGCTGATAAAGTTCTCGCTGGCGCTGCCGGTGCGCTCGGCCTGGGTGTGGCCCTGTCCCCAGACGGTGGCGAAGTCGACGGACTCCACCTCGGGGTGGGCCTGGGCGGCAAGCGCGAGGTTCAGCTCGCAGGTGAGGGCCGTGTCCCCCTGGTTGATGCCCGTACGGATGCGCCAGTGCTTGGCGGGCGTGCTCTGCCCGTACCCACCCTGGCTGGCCAGCAGGTAGTAGAGCGGGGTGTACATCTCGAGGCGCGTCTGCGCGTCGGTGCCGAGGGAGTCCGTGAGGGCCAGGTCGTCGGCGAAATCTGCGGCATACTCGCTGCCGAGCCCCTCGAGGACCTGGGCCAGCGTGGTGTCAAAGTGGCGCGCCTCGCCGTTCTCGCCAAAGAGGGTGTTCTCGCCCTGCCCACGGTCGAGCTGGTCGAAGGCCCCCAGGCTCTTGGATGCCTGCTTGAGCGCCATGCAGAACGCCTCGACGCTCGTGATGGTTGCGGTGTTGGTGGCCTCGTCGTAGGCGACCCATTCGCCGTCGGCGTTGAGGGCGTCGATGTAGTCCGCGGCCGTCTCGTAGGTTCCCGAGAGGCTCAGGCCTCCCGAGGTTTCGGTGCGCGAGATGTCGTCGATCTGGGAGTAGTCGGTGTTCTCGTCCGCGGCGTCAGGTGCGCCGGAGGGCATGCCGCCCATGCCGCCCGAGGGACCACCGTCTCCCATGTCGGGTGGGGTGCCGCCATCGCCGGGACCCGCGCCGCCGGGAGCGCCGCCCGAGGGCATGCCGCCGCCAGGGCCGCCCATGCCGCCGCCCATACCGGAAGAGGACGCGTCATAGGGAAACGTCGTGTCTGCCAGGAAGTTGCTGAGCGACTCCTCGATGGTGGCCTTCACCTGGTCGTAGTAGCTGCCTGCCTGGTAGATGCCCTCGGAAGACTCCTCGAGTGAGAGGGCCAGGCCGTCAGCGCCGGGAATCTGCGCCTCGTTCACGTAGGTGGCGTAGGCATCGGCAAGGGCGTCCGAGATTGCCTGCTCGTCTTCGGAGAGGCCGCTTCGGGTGCATCCCATCATCCACTCGTAGGCCTCGTCGGCCGTGTCGAGGTTGGTGATGGGGCACCAGTCCATGGAGCCAAAGACGGCGTCGCTTGCGCCCTGGACCGCGCCGATGGCTGCGAGGTACGGCTCGTAGAGCTCGGAGTCGCCCGTGGCTCCCATGAGCGCGGACTGCGCCCCGCCTCCAGAGTGGCCAAAGGTGAAGATGCGGTCGGCGTTGCCCGCGATCTGGCTCGCAAAGGAACGGAGCTTGACGTGCTTTGGAAGCAGGTGCGCACAAGGGGCGCGCGACCATTTGCGACCGAGCCATCCGTGCGCAAGGGCCCAGGACTCGCGTGCTTCGTCATCGATTGTGAAGAGGGGCCTACTTTGCCAACCGCCCTTTTGAGGGGGTATTTTCTACAAAACCGCAGGATAGGTTTCCAGATACCCCTTCAAAAGGGCGGTTGGCAAAATACAAACGGCGGCATCCGCCTGGGTCAGTCTATTCGTGCTTGGCCTCTCCGAGCATCGCACGGATTCTGCGCTTGAGCTCGCGGAAGGCGCCCCTCGGGCTCACCTCGTCGATAAGTGCCGCCAACGCGGCAACCTGCTCGTCGTCAAGCTCGTGGTTGCCCGTGGCGTTGCGGAACTTGGTGCCCACGATGTAGGTGAGAATGGCCTCCTCGGGATCTCCGGCGGCCACCATGCGCGCGACCATCTCGCTCTTGTGCGCGAACTGTATCATCTCCTTGTTCATGAGGTCATAGGAGAGCTTGCCTTCCTTGGTGGTGTACGTGTCAAGGAGGCGCTGGTATTCGTCGCTGTCAACGACCACCACGACCTCCTCGGCAACGGGCTCTTCCTCCACGTCTTCGGCAACGTCGCGCTCGACGTCCTCGCTGGCCTTAGGCGCAGCCGGCTTTCCCTGCTTGCGGTACGGCAGGCCGGCCGTGAGCTCGATCGCCTCCTCGAAGGCCTCCTCGGGGTAGAGGTCGGCGGGAATGTGCGCCGCCACGATGGGCTTGCCCGACGTCTTGGAGATGGTGGCGATTCCTGGCTGGGTGGCGTCCGCGCGGAGGATGACGAGGGCCGAGTCGCCTGACGCCCCCTTGCGGCGATAGGCGATTGCCGAAGGAAGCGTGGTGAGCGAAACGCTGTTGGTCCGAATCATGGCGTCCCCCTTCTCGTGCGGTTGTCAACGTCCCATGGTTCCATCATAAGAGCCTGACGAATTGTTGAACTATTAGGTTGTTTGAATATGCTTCGTATGGTGGGTAAAGGTCGGCAACCGACCGCTCGCGTAGACGAGAGGGCCGACCTGCAGCTGCAGGCCGGCCCTCGACGTCATGCTCTGTGGGTCTGGTTTCCTCGGTTACTCCTGCGGAGCAAGGTCTCCCAGGCGCTCGAGCTTGCGCTTCTTGTGGTTGAGCCACCCGGTGATGCCGATTGCCGCCACGCCGCCACCGCCGATCAGGCTCACGCCCATGCGGATCTTGTCGATCATCTGCATGCCGGGCTTGTAGGTGCTGCCGGGCACGGCGCCGTTCATGGCGCGGCTGTTGACCGTGGTGTACAGCAGGTGGTGGGCCGCCTCGCGCACATAGTGGTACTCGGCGCTGTCAGATGCGTTGAACACGTAGGTGTTGGGGTTGCTCTTGAGGAACGAGTCCGCGCCGGCACGGATCATCTGGCTCTCGTCAAAGGCGGGGCTGCCCGCATTGGCGGAGTCGGTGATGATGAAGCCGTCAAAGCCCCACTCGTCGCGCACCAGCTGCTGGATCAGCGGGTAGCAGCCGCCCGTCCACGTGGCGCCGATGCGGTTGAAGGAGGTCATGATGCCCTGGCAGGCGCGTTGCGTGGTGGTGTTGAGGGTGTAGGCGCCGTCCTCGCCCACGGTGTAGTAGGTCAGCTCGACGTCGGGGGCGTGCATGCACAGCTCGAACGGGCGCAGGTAGATCTCGCGCGCGGCCTGCTCGCCCATCCACGTGCTCACGGACTTGTCGATGCCGCCGTCACCGCGGTGGTTCTCCTGGTCGTTGAAGGCGAAGTGCTTGATGGTGGAGTACAGGCCCAGCTCGGCCGCGCCATGCATCTCGTGCGCTGCCACGGTGCCGCTGATGACGGGATCCTCGCTGTAGTACTCGGCGGCGCGGCCGGTGAACGGCGTGCGGTGGATGTTCATGGACGGGGCGTACCAGCCGGAGGCGCCTGCGGTGCCGGAGAGGTTGGCCTCGCTGGCCAGCATGTGGCCATAGCTCTCGGCCAGCGGCTGGTTCCAGGTCTGGGCCATGACGATGGACGAGCAGAACATCATGCCGCCCATGCCGTGCGGGGTGCCATAGATGAGGCCGGCGGCGGTGTCGGCGTCGATGACGAAGGGCTTGCCGACGCTCTCCAGGTACTCTGAGCCGTAGCCGGAGTGGCCCACGATCTCGCGGTAGTCCTCGGCGGTCAGCTGGTCAAGCAGGTCTTCCCATGCCGGGTCGTCGTAGGCAAGGCCGCGCAGCTCGATGAGGGTCTTGCCGTTGTTGGCGCCATAGACGGGCTCGTCGGTGATGGTGGCATCGTCAATGGGGCTCAGGGAGTCGTGGCTCTCGAGCTGCGCCAGCAGCTCTGCCGTCGCGGGCTTGCCCCACACGAGCGAGGCGGCGTTGCCCTCGGCGTCGGTGCCGTTGATCTCGTTGCCCCAGGTGGAGATGTCTCCCTCGATGGGGGTGCCGTCGTTTGCGGGGAAGGTGCCCTCCCAGTCAGCGCGGGTCATCTGGGTGCCCTCGGGCTCGGCGAAGGCGAGCAGCGCCTGGATCTTGTTGCCGGTATAGGCATCGGTGCTGAAGGTGGTTGCGTCGACGGTGGGCTGGTCCTTGAGGGCCTTGGAGCTGTCGATGGCCAGATCGTGCGCGGCGGCCAGGCTGGCGTTGCCGCTGACGGCCTGGCCCTTGGCGGCCAGCACGTTGTTGACGGCGTCGTGCGAGTTGTGGCCGGCGACGATGTAGTACGTGCCGTTCTCGATGACGTAGGTGCCCGCGCCATGGGCGTCAAAGCTGGCAAGCAGGGCGGGGTCGACGTCGATGGTGAGCGTCTGGGACTCGCCAGGGGCAAGCTCGTCGGTCTTGCCGTAGGCGACCAGGGCGACCGACGCCTTCTCGATGCCGTTTGCCTTGTCGTAGTCGGTATAGGGAGACTGGGCATAGAGCTCGACCACGTCCTTGCCGGCCACGTTGCCCGTGTTGGTGACGGTAACCTTGGCGGTGATGGAGTCGAGGCCGTCCCACGTCACGTCCAGGTCGCTCCAGTCAAAGGTGGTGTAGCTCAGACCGTGGCCAAAGGGATAGACGACCTCGGCGTCATAGTCAAAGCTACCAGCGTTGCCCTGCTTCAGGACGGCGTCCTCGTAGCGGGTCTCGTAGTAGCGATAGCCCACGTAGATGCCCTCGAGGTAGCTGACGTAGTTGTAGCTGGTGGGGTTGCCGTCGGCATCCACGAACTCGAAGTCGCCGTAGTTGTGGCCTGCGGGGGAGGCCAAGGCGTCGGCCACGAAGGTGTCGACGGTCTTGCCCGAGGGGTTCACGCGGCCGCTGAAGATGCCGGCAAGCGACTCGGTGCCAAAGGTGCCGGTGGACGGCACGAAGAGGATGGCCTTGATGTGGGGGAACTGCGCCACCCAGTCAAGCTGCAGGGCGCTGGCGGTGTTGACCAGCAGCACCACGTCCTCGTAGTTGTCGTTGAGGTAGGAGAGGATCTCGAGTTCGGTGGTGTCGGGCTCGAGGTAGCTCTTGGCCTTGTCCTCGGCGCTGTCGGCGTGGTTGTACATGGAGCGGGGCATGTCGCGGCCCTCTCCGGCTACGCGGCGCCACACAAAGACGGGGACGGTTCCCTGGGCGGAGTCGAGCACGCCCTCGGCGCCCTCAAGCTCGGAGAGCGGGCACTCGTTGATGCGGAAGTCCTCGGCGGCACCAAAGTTGATGGAGCCCGTTCCCATGGTGTACTGGGAGCCGGCGCCCTTGGTGTAGAACTCCATGAGCGTCTGGTTGACGCCAAAGCCCTCGGCCTCGAAGGCGGCGGTCAGCTTGTCCTGGTCGCCGGAGGCCCCGGTGAACATCGTCATGATGGACTGGGTCGCTGTCAGGTTCTTGACGTTCTCGGAGAAGAAGCTGAAGGTGGTGCCCTGCTCAAAGGGCATGGTGTCAGCGTCGTTCTTGAGCAGCACGAAGCCCTCGGAGGAGATCTGCACGTCCAGGTCGTGCTCTGCCTGGGCAAGCTCCTCTGACGTGAAGTCGCTCTTGTAGTAGTCGGCGTCCACGTCCTCGGCGCCTGCGGGGGTGGTCCAGCTCTGCTGGTACCCCATCATGTTGTTCATCATGCGCGGTATCATGCTGTTGGGCAGGACGGTGTTGACCGCCACCATCGCCGCCGACAGCACGAGCGCAAGCGCGGCCTTGACGATGGTCTTAATGACCCGTCCCACCTTGCGCGCCGTTGATATTTGTTGCGCCATGCGTCTCCCTTTCCTTGTCCCCGGCGTGAGCCGGACCTACCAAATCCACCCTTACCATAGGTCCGGCTGTCGCAAGTGGTCGCTTCTTTGTCATAATCGGTAAGGGAGTGGTCAGAATCGGGGGAACCATGCGCGTGCTGATAGTTGAGGATGACGACCGGGAGGCCCAGGCCCTGTCGCGGCACCTTGAGCGGTATGGAGAGGCGAGCGGGACGGCCGTCACGGTCGTGCGCCATGCGAGCGCGCTCGAGTTCATGGAGGACGGCTCGTCGTACGACCTCATCTTCATGGACATCCAGATGCCGGGAATCAACGGCTTCGAGGCGGCCGCCTTCCTGCGCCAGCGCGACGAGGAGACCCCGCTCGTCTTTGTGACGACGCTTGCCTCGCAGGCGGTGCAGGGCTACGAATACGACGCGCTTGCGTACCTGGTCAAGCCGGTGAGCTGGGATTCGTTTGCGCGTTGTATGGTGCGCGCCGAGCGGGCCGTGCGCCGCAACGCCGGCCGCCGGGTCGTGCTGCGCACGAAGGGGGAGGTCCGCTCGCTTGCCACGAGCGACATCGTGCTCGTGGAGCTTGAGGGGCACGATCTTGTCTACCACCTCTCCTCTGGCGAGCGGGTCAGCATCCGTGGCAGCATCGGCGCGGCGATGGGGGAGCTGCCCGAGGATGCCTTCGTGCGGGCGTCGAGCGGCACCATCATCGGCCTGTCCCACGTGCTGGGCGTGAGCGGGGACGAGGTGCGCCTCTCCACGGGCGAGCGGGCCTACCTCTCGCGCTCGCGCAAGCGTGCGGCGCTCGACGCCATAGCCAACTACCTTGGCGGGAGCCTGTGATGGAACCGCTTTTGCCCCTGCTTGCCCTGCCGCTGTCAACGATGCTCCAGATGGGCATGGCGCTCTGGATGTTTGCGCTGCCCTTGCCGAGACGGGAGGGGTATGCGGGGCGTGTCGCAACGGTCGCCTTCCTGACGCTGGTGGGGACCGTGGTGGCGACCTGGGTCGGCTTTGTCGCGAGGCCTGAGCTCATGGGCCGTCTTGGTTCGGTGACGCTGCCGCTCGTCTTCCAGCTTGTGCTCCTGGCCATGCCCTTCGTCGTCCTCTGGTGTCGCGACACGTCGATCTGGACGGCCCTCTGGTGCGCCAGCGCTGCCTATTCCATGCAGAACCTTGCGAGCGGGATGGGGGAGCTCCTCGTCCTTCTGGCGGGCGTTTCGGGCAAGGCGTCTGCGGGCGGCGCGTTCGTGGCGTTTCTCGTCGGATGGGCAGTCGTCTTTGCGGTGTGCTGGCTGCTTCTGGTGAGGCACCTTTGGAAGGGCGGCGCCTACGAGGTGAAGGACCGTCGCATGCTGGGCATGCTGCTACTGGTTCTGCTGCTGGTGATCGGCCTCGACGTTCTCATCAAGCGCTTGGCCATCGAGCACGTATCGCTGCCGACGCTCGTGGCCCTACGCATCATGCACGGATCCGTGTGCCTGTTCTTTCTCTCCGTGAGCTACGAGCTGCTGTTCAGTTGGCGCCTGCGCGCCGAGGTCACGACGTTGCGCGCCCTGACCGAGGAGCGCGAGCGCCAGTATGCGCTTTCGCGCAAGACCTTCGCGGCGGTCAACGCGCGCGTCCATGACATGCGCCATCAGGTGCTGCGGAGCTTGGAGGCCGGAAGCGATGCCCCGCTTGACCGGTCGCTCTTGGCCGAGGTCGCGCGTGAGATGGACGTGTACGACCTGGTGGTGAGGACAGGATGCGAGGCGCTCGACACGGCGGTCACCGAGCGAGCGCTGCTCTGCCGGCGCGAGGGCATCGAGCTCATGTGCATGGCTGACGGGTCTGCGCTCCTTGGGTTTCCTCCCGCCGACGTCTACGGGTTGGTGGGCGGCATGCTCGACGTGGCGATCAGCAGCGCCCGGGAGGCGGGGTCGAAGGGCATGGACTTGACGGTCCGCCAAAGAGGCGAGATGACCGTGGTCCATGTGGAGTGGGAGGGCGCCGCTCCTGGTTCTATCCAGCTTGACGCGTTGCGGTCGATCGCGGAGCGGCATGGTGGCACGATCGCCGCAAGCGCACGCGATGGCGTGGCCAGCCTTAACGTGCTGCTCCCCGGGGCGTGAGGCGGTGTGGCGCGTCACTTTCGGATGGGATTATGACCCGTCCGGAACCCGACCATGCGTAACGGGTCACGATAACGGTGGGAGGTGACCCGTCCGGAACCCGACCATGCGCGACGGGTCACGATAACGGTGGGAGGTGACCCGTCCGGAACCTGACCGTGCGCGACGGGTCATCTGGCGGCCACAAGCTGTCCAAATCGTCCCCGATGAGCGTCGTCTGTGTGTACGGGATGAACCGAGGGGTGAATGCCGTTAGGTACCTTCACAAATGGGTAGTCTAGTGACATTGCATCTCGATACTAGGCAGGGACAGTCCATGCTTGAGCTGAGGAACATCCGCAAGGCTTACGTCACGGCCGGCTTCACGCAGGTCGCGTTGGACGACGTGTCGGTGGCGTTTAGGGATAACGAGTTCGTGGCCGTGCTGGGCGCCTCCGGCTCGGGCAAGACCACGATGCTCAACATCCTCGGCGGCCTTGACCATGCCGACTCGGGCGACATCGTCATCAATGGCATCTCGACCAAGGACTACACCGACAAGGACTGGGACACCTACCGCAACCACCGCATCGGCTTCATCTTCCAGAGCTACAACCTCATCCCGCACCAGACGGTGCTCTCCAACGTCGAGCTCGCGCTGACGCTGGCCGGCATCGACCGCGCCGCCCGCAAGGAGCGCGCCCGCGCGGCCCTGGAGCGCGTGGGCTTGGGAGACCACGTCAACAAGCGCCCGGCGCAGCTCTCGGGTGGCCAGATGCAGCGCGTGGCCATCGCGCGCGCCCTGGTCAACGACCCCGACATCGTGCTGGCAGACGAGCCGACGGGAGCCCTGGACACCGAGACGGGCATCCAGGTGATGGACCTCCTGAAGGAGATTGCCGACGAGCGCCTGGTCATCATGGTCACGCACAACCCCGAGCTGGCAGAGCAGTACGCGACGCGCATCGTGCGCCTCCAAGACGGCCACATCATTGACGACACTAATCCCATCCTGAGGGAACTTGACAACTCAGCTGTAGGCGACGAGGCGCCAGCCGACGCCGCCCCCGTGAGCGACAACGCCACAACCGAAACAAAGGCCGCCCTGTTCGAAGGTGTGGGCCCCCTCGGCGAGGAAGGCCCTAGAGCCGCGGCGGATTCGCAGACCCCTGCGGGGGAGGTGCCCGTGCCTCTCCCCAGCACCGAAGACTCGTCTGGTCCGTCTGCCAGCGATTTCGCGCCGCAGGCGCGAGCGAGCGAAGCGAGCGCTGAGCAGGCAGACGGACCAGACGAGGCCCAGGCGCTCGTTGGGAGGAGGAGAAGCGCAGGCACCTCCCGGGACGACGTCCCCACCCGCCACGCCTCCATGTCCTTCCTCACCGCGCTTGCCCTCTCCTTCAACAACCTTATGACGAAGAAGGGCCGCACCTTCATGACGGCGTTTGCCGGCTCCATCGGCATCATCGGCATCGCGGCGATCCTGGCCCTCTCCAATGGCGTGAACGACTACATCGCCCGCACCGAGCAGGAGGCCCTCGCCTCGTATCCGCTCACCATCACCAAGAGCAGCTTCGACCTCGCCAGCATGATGGTCGCGAGCGGCACGGCCGACGAGGAGGACCTGGAGGAGCGCCAGGTGCAGACCGCCTCGGATGACGGGTCGGCGCAGGACGACACGTCGCAGCAGAAGGGCCTCATCCCCGAGTACATGATCATGTCCGACATGTTTGCCCGGGTTAAGAACAACGACCTCGTCCGCTTCAAGACCTTCCTCGAGAGCGGGGATTCGGGCATCGAGCCCTATGTCAGCACCATCCAGTACACCTACGGCATCACGCCTTTGGTGTACGCCTCCGACACCTCGTCAGGCGTCGTGCGGCTCAACCCGTCCAAGATGTCGCAGACCATGACCAACGGCGTGGTCGGCTCGTCGTTTGTGGGTGGCATGACGGCGGGCTCGTTCCAGGAGCTGTTGGACGACCCCTTCCTGCTCGAGCAGCAGACGGAGCTCGTGAAGGGGCGCTGGCCCGAGTCGTACGACGAGTGCGTGCTGGTCACCTCGCGCGGCGGATGGATCAGCGACTACACGCTCTACTCGCTGGGCGTCCATGACACCAAGGTCATGGAGGACATGATGACGCAGGCGCTCAACGGTGACGAGGTCGACGTACCGCAGGTGGAGGGCACCTTTACCGAGGACGACGCGATGAAGCTCACCTTCAAGGTGGTGCCCGCGGTGAACCTCTACCAGAAGAATGCCGAGCAGGGCACCTGGACCGACATGACGGGCGACAAGGCCTTCATGAAGAAGGTCGTGGACGAGGGCATCGAGCTCAAGGTGGTGGGCATCGTGCGTCCGAGCGAGGCGGGCGGCGGCTCGTCGTCGCTTTCCGAGGGCATCGCGTACTCGCCGCTTCTGACCAAGCACCTCATGGAGGTGGCGGAAAACGCGCAGATCATCTCCGAGCAGCGTGACAACCCTGACGTGGACGTCTTCACGGGCAAGACCTTCGAGGAGCTGCAGAACGACGAGCAGAACGAGTTTGACATGGGGTCGATGTTCGTGGTGGACGAGGAGGCGCTCCAGCGGGCGTTTTCCTTTGACACGAGCGCGCTATCGAGCTTTGGGCAGGGCATGGACCTGTCGGGGGTATCGTCGGCCATGAGCGGCATGGACCTCGGCGACATCGACCTGGCGGGCGTGGCGGCCAACGTGGACGAGGGAGCCATCGCCAACGCCATAACCCAGCAGCTGGGACAGGAGTTCATCGTCAGCCTCATCCAGGGTATGCCCGCCTTCGAGTTCGAGGCGCCGGAGCTGACCGAGGAGGAGCAGGCGCTGGTGGCGGAGTCGGCCCAGCAGCTGACGACGGGCTTTGTCGCCTGGCTGCAGACCCAGGGAGACCTGGGGGAGGACCCAGACTACGGCCAGCTCCTCCAGACCTACCTGGAGAAGGACGAGCAGGCGCAGGCCGTCCTGCAGTCGCTTACCGACGCGCTCGGCCCCAAGGTCGACCAGGTGCGCGAGGCCATAGACGGCTACCTGTCGGGCAAGGTGGCGCCGTACGTGGCGGAGCGCATGGCATCGCTCATGAAGGCCGCGGCGGAGGTCATGATGACCCAGATGCAGCAGCAGCTCATGGCCGAGATGAACAAGCTCAAGGCGTCGTTCGAGAAGATGGGCACGCAGCTGTCGACCACCATCTCGGAGCAGCTGTCGGGGCAGATGCAGCAGCTTGCGGCCAGCCTGCAGAACGGCTTCTCGTTTGACGCGGACGCCTTTGCGGGCGCCATCCAGTTCAACATGACGCAGGAGGACCTGGCGTCGCTTCTCTCCAACTACATGAACGCCGAGGAGCTGAGCTACGACGCCAACCTCAAGAAGCTGGGGTATGCCTCCGCTGACAGCCCGGAGTCGGTGAGCATCTATCCCATCGACTTCCCCGCCAAGGAGTCGGTGCTGGGCATCATCGATGCGTACAACACGCGCATGACCGATGCGGGCGACGAGGACGCGACCATCCAGTACACGGACTTCGCGGGCGTGCTCATGGGGTCGGTGACCGACATCGTCAACACCATCTCGCTCGTGCTCATCGCCTTCGTGTCCATCTCGCTGGTGGTGAGCTCGATCATGATCAGCATCATCACCTACATCTCGGTGCTCGAGCGCAAGAAGGAGATCGGCATCCTGCGTGCGATGGGCGCAAGCAAGCTCAACGTGGCCAACATCTTCAATGCCGAGACGGTGATCGAGGGCTTCATCGCGGGCGTGCTGGCGATCCTTGTGGTGTATGCGGCATCGATCCCCGTGAACGCCTTCATCTACGAGACGCGCGGCGTCCCCCACATCATGCAGCTCCCGTGGGACAACGCGCTCACGCTCGTCTGCATCTCCGTGGTGCTGACGCTCGTCGCTGGCCTCATCCCGTCGTCCGCGGCGGCGCGGCGCGACCCGGTGGAGGCGCTGCGCAGCGAGTAGTGGTTCCCGTCCGCTATGAGGGCAGGTTGTCGACAAGCGCGAGGATGAGTGCCTCGAAGTCTGCCGCTGCCTTGTCTGCGTTCTGCGTGACCTCGTCGCTCGTGACCTCGGCCTGCATCCCTGCGGCCATGTTGGTGATGCAGTTGATGGCGCAGACCCGCATGTCCATGTGGCGCGCGGCGATGGCCTCGACAGCGGTGCTCATGCCCACGGTGTCGGCACCAAGCGAGCGATACAGCTCGATTTCTGTCGGTGTCTCGAACTGCGGGCCCGTTACCTGCAGAAAGACGCCCCGATGGACGGAGATGCCCCGCTCTTCACCGAGCTGGCAGGCCAGGTTGACGAGTTCTGGGTCGTAGACCTGCGTCATGTCGACAAAGCGCGGGCCCAGCTCGTCCAGGTTCTCCCCGATGAGGGGAGACGGCACGAACGACGATATGTGGTCCTCCACCGCCATGAAGTCGCCCACGGCATAGTCTGCGTTGATGCTGCCCACCGAGTTGGTGAGGATGACGGTGTTTGCCCCCAGAAGGTGCAGCACCCGCAGGGGGAGCACCACCTCGGGCATGGCGTATCCCTCGTAGTAATGGATCCTGCCTTGCATGACCGCCACGTTCCTGCCGCTGAGGGTGCCCAGCACCAGCTTGCCGTCGTGTGTCGGGGCGGTGGCGACGGGGAAGCCCTCTATCTCGTCGTAGGGGATCTCGGCCACCACGTCGACGTTGCTGGTGAAGTCGCCCAGGCCGCTCCCCAAGACGATGACCAGGTCGGGCACGAAGTCCGTCCTTGCCCGAATCTGCTCGACACAGTGCTCGAGTCTCTGCTGGTATGCCTGGGCGTCGAACCCTTCGCTCTCCGTAGCCGAGGTGGTCGCGGGGGCAACGGACGGCTGCCCGCAGCCTGCGAGGGGAAGGGCGAGGCACGCGGCGAGCAGCGTGGCGAGGAGGATGTGTTGACGATGGTGTATGGTGAAAACCCCTGTTCTTATGATCAATGTGACGCGTGGAGGAATCAGGAAAGGCTGCCGAAGAAGTGCATCGCGTTTTGGTAGAAGAGCTTGCGCGTGACGTTTTCGCCGAGGCGCTCCGAGAAGCGCTCGAAGAGGTATTCCTGGCTCGAGCAGTTAGCGAGCCAGGAGGGGATCTCGGCGCCGTCGCGGTCGGAACCGAAGGCGATTACATCCTCGCCGCCGAGCTCAATCCAGTGTTCGACATGGGCGGTGAGCTCGTCAAAGGTGTAGACGGTCCCGCCCTCTCGCACAAAGGCGTCGTTGAGGTTGAGCCCCACCAGGCCCTTCCGCGCGGCGATTGCCGCGAACTGCTCGTCGGTGAGGTTGCGCAGGTGGTTGCAGAGGGCACGCGAGTTGGAGTGGGTTGCCACGTACGGCTTGGTGGCGAGGCTCTCCAGCTCCCAGAAGCCCTTCTCGTTGAGGTGAGACACATCCGCGACGATGCCGTGCGCCTCGAGCGCGGCGAGGTACTCCTTTCCGAGGTCGGTAAGCCCCTCGTCCGGGTAGTTGTTGCCGCTGCCCAGGGCGTTTCGGTAGTTCCAGGTCACCCCGGCGATGAGCACACCGTCGTCGGCAAACTCGTCGACCACCTCGATGCCCGCATCCAGGCATGCGGCGTTTTCCACGGTGAGCACCGCTGCCACCTTGCCCGCGTCGAGGATCGCGGGGATGTCAGAGAAGGAGCGGACCTGCTCGAAGCGGTCGCTTAGCTGCTCCATCTGGTCCTTGAACCATGCGACGGCGTTCCGGTACCACTCTATGGAAGGTATATCGCCCTTCTCGTCGCCCTCGTTGTCAGGCATCCATACGGCATAGCACTGAACCCACCGTGCGTCGCCCATGCGGTCGGCGGACACCTGCCCGTTGTTGCTTGCGAGCGTCCCATAGAACTTGTTGCTGAACTGCGAATAGGGGGCGTATGCCGCCATGCCGAGCGTATCTATCGTGTCGGCGTGCATGTCAAAGAACTCGAGCGGGCCCGAGTCGCCTGCCGCCTTGCCACCGGCCGTACCTGGCGCGCTTTGCCCCGAACAGGCTGCCCCAGCGAGCGCGGCCATGCCGAGCGCTCCTCTCAGCAGCGTACGCCGCGTGATGACCCTCTGTCCGAGCATGGTGCCACTCCAATTCTGCTTAGTATGTTTCTCTTAGAGTGTGCTGCAGCAACCTTTTTTCGTCGTACTATACGCTGCTGGAAATGGCGCATCACTCTAGCAAACCATTTTACGATTTGGCGACCAAAGCGTCCCGTGCGGGGACGGATTGGACGGTTTGGGGCCCCGGCGTGACCAAAGCGTCCCGTGCGGGGACGGATTGGACGGTTTGGGACCCCGGCGTGACCAAAGCGTCCCGTGCGGGGACGGATTGGACGGTTTGGGACCCCGGCGTGACCAAAGCGTCCCGGGCAACCGAAGCCTACAGTGCCTTCTTGGGGCAGGCCTTCACGCACTCCATGCACAGGATGCATTCGGTGCCGTTCCTGCGGCTCCGCGCGTCGTCGAGCATGTCCACGTTCATGGGGCAGACGCGACGGCATTTCCCGCACTGGATGTACTTGTCGTGGTCGCAGGTGATGCGCGTGAGCGCAAAGTAGCTCATGGGCTTGAGGAAGACGGTGATGGGGCAGACGTACTTGCAGAAGGCGCGGTTGTCCTTGAACGCGTAGGCAAGGGCGATGCCTACGGCGTAGTAGGCCACGTTGCCCACGATGAAGGCCCAGAACATGATGCGCTCGATGTTGCCCACATGTGCCAGGAAGAGCGCCGAGACGAACGCGAGCGATGCCGCGAACGTGGCATAGCGGATCCAGCCCAGCCCCGTGCGCCGGGGGCCTTGCGGGACCTTGTAGGGCAAAAAGTCGAGGACCATCGCCGTCCAGCAGGCATAGCCGCACCATCCGCGGCCAAACACCAGCGGCCCGAAGATCTTTGCCACGGCGTAGTGGATGGTCGCCGCCTCGAAGACGCCGGTGAAGAGGTAGTACCAAAAGCCCTCGATCTGCATGTTCTCCTGGCAGATGAGGCCCAGGTACACGAGCATGTAGAGGCCCACCAGGAGCTGCGTGACCCTGCGGGCGTTCTTGTTTCCCTGGATGAACAGGGCCACCCCCAGCGCCACCGACGCGCCGATGTAGGAGAAGTTGAAGAGATAGAAGGGGTTTCCCTTCGTGAGCCAGAGCGTGATGGCCACGGTCTCGAAGATCGCGAACATCGCTAGGGGCATGGCGTACTTCTTTATCATGTGTTCCTCTCCGAGCAAAAAGAGCCTAGGCGTGTGGCAGTCAATTATGACTCAAAGGGGAGTATCCCTTTCGAGTCAGTGGTCCCATGTCTCGCGAGACTTGCGCTCCTGCTCCTCGAGCGCCTCGCGAAGGCCCTTGAGCGCGTCGAAGGGCATGAAGATCTTGGCCCGGTCGGCCAGGGACATGCGCGGGTGCCCGTAGTGCAGGTCCGTGCCCCCAGCGCTGCCTTGGCTCGCGCTGGCCGTCGCCTTGCCTCTGCGGCCCTCGTCGTCAGCCACTGCGGTGCCCCCCAATCTGCTCGTTGCGCTCCCGCGCGGTGGCCTGGGGGAGCAGGTCCATGGCCCTGAGCACCGAGTTCTTGCCAAACTTGGCGCGCACGGCGTTGATGGCCTGCTGCCGCCTGAGCTCGCGCTCCTGTTCCGCCGGGTCGGTGAAGAGGTCCATCTGCAGCCCGCTTGCGTCGCTTGCCACGACGTTGCCGAGGGTGATCGAGAGGCGGCGGACGGGCTTCTCGCGGCTCACCACCTGCTCGAACACCTCAACGAGCTCCTGCTGGATGACGGTGCGTGACGAGGTGGGGGACAAAAACGTGCTCGATCCGTGCGCGAATCCCCCGCTAAGCGCCCAATGGTATCCGTGCTCGCCAGCAGGTTGGGACCTTGCTGCCTCCCGTGCCGCTGCCTTCTCCTCACGGGAGGCAGCGTAGCCCACGGCCAAGACGATCGAGTGTGCGACCAGCCCTTGGTTGACGAGCTCCAGCGCCAGCATGTCCGCCATCTCCTTGGCGACGATCAGCGCCCCGTCGAAGTCGTAGTCGCAGGCGAGCACCTGGCCGTTCGAGAGCGAGTGCGACTGCGTGCGGTACCCCTTGATGTCGGATATGCGCACGGGCTCGATGCCCCAGGCATGGTCAATGAGGATCTCTGCGTCGATGCCGAAGGACTGGAATATGGGCTCGGTCGGGGAGAGGGCGAGCTGGCCCATCGTGGAGATGCCCAGCTCAGCCAGGCGTCGGGCGGTGCCGGGCCCCACCCGCCAGAAGTCGGTGATGGGCTCGTGGTTCCAGAGGGTCTCGCGGTAGGTCTCCTCGGTCAGCTCGCCAAAGAAGTCGACCGCATGCTTTGCCGTGATGTCGAGGGCGATCTTGGCCAGGTAGAGGTTGGTGCCCAGGCCGCACGTCGCCGGGATCCCCGTGGTGGCGGTCACGTCGGCGCGAATGCGCTCCCCAAGCTCGCGGGCGGAGCACCCGTAGAGGTCGAGGTAGGGCGTCACGTCCATGAACGCCTCGTCGATCGAGTAGACGTGGATGTCGTCGGGAGATATCCAGCGCAGGTAGACGCCGTATATCTCGGCTGACTTCTGGACGTAGCGTGCCATGCGCGGCGTGGCGATGGTCGTCTGCCTGCGCAGGTGGGAAGGCACCTCAAAGAGGCGGCATCGGTTGCGGACCCCCTTTGCCTTGAGCGAGGGGGAGACGGCAAGGCAGATGGTCTTGTCGGTGCGCGACTCGTCGGCGACCACGAGGTCGGTCGTGAGCGGGTCGAACCCCCGGTCCACGCACTCCACGGAGGCGTAGAAGCTCTTGAGGTCTATGCAGAGGTAGGCGGGTTGCCGTGTCTTCTTCTCGTCCATACGAACGAGTGTACCATTACTCTGAGGTAAGTGAGGCCGGGGCTTTGGACTTGTGCAGGGTGTAGGGCCCAGGGTAGCCTCTCGCGCTCAAACAGTCCTCGCTGCGCTGCGAAACTCGCGCGAGAGGCTACCCTGGGCCATCCAGCGCCAGGTCCCTCTCGCCCAGACAGTCCTCGCTGCGCTGCGGAACTCGCGCGAGAGGCTACCCTGGGCCATCCAGCGCCAGGTCCCTCTCGCCCAGACAGTCCTCGCTGCTCAGTCGGTGTAGACGATGGCGTGGGAGATGCGGTCGGCCTCGTCCTGGCCCTTGATCTGGGCGATGAGCGAAAGTCCAAAGTCGATGGCGGTGCCCATGCCGCGGCTCGTGGTGAGGTTCTTGTCCACCACGACGTTGCCTGCGTCCACGATGGCGCCATGGTCGGCAAGGACGCCCTGGCGATCGGGGTAGCAGGTGGCGTGACGCCCCTCAAGGAGGCCCAGCTCGGCAAGGATGGTGGGGGCGGCGCAGATGGCGGCAACGGGAAGCCCCTCGGCAACGCGACGACGGAGCTCGGCTGCAAGGGGCTCGCAGGCGGCGAGGTTCGGGGTGCCGGGGATGCCACCGGGAAGCACGACCAGGCGGTAGTCCGCAAAGTCAAAGTCGTCGTCGGCGATGGAGCGGTCGCACACGATGGTGACCTTGTGCGACGAGGTCACGGTGCGCTCGGGCACGATGGATACGGTGTCGCAGGGAATGCCGGCGCGAAAGAGCAGGTCGACGACGGTCAGGCCCTCGATCTCCTCGAGGCCTTCGGCTACGAGCACGGCAACGCGATCAGTGGCTGGCTTGGTCATGGCAAGGCTCCTCTCTCGTTTGTTTTTGCGCTGTTTTCCATGGTAGCGCGTGCGTTGCGAGGCGCGCGTGACAATGTGGCAGGCGAATCATGGGCGCGCTGTCGCTCAGATAGTTGCTATCTTGATTTATTTTTATTTGAGGCTTTCAGCCACATTAGGGATAAAGAAGCGCTAGAGTTCTTATGTTGTGTCTTTACTGTCTGTGCGCTCAATTGCAAGGAAGGTGCCTGGGGGATGAAGCTCGAAGGAGATTCTTTGATTCCGCTCTATCAGCAGGTCATCAACGACATCAGGTCGGGGATTGATGACGGAAGCTATGCGGTAGGCCAAAAGATTCCCTCAGAGTCCGAGCTCTCCGAGATGTATTCCGTGAGCCGCATCACCATCCGTCGCGCCATCGAGGAGCTCTCTGCTGACGGCTATCTCACCAAGAAGCAAGGTAAGGGCACCTACGTCACCTCACGCAAGCTCCAGTCCAAGATCACGCAGGATGGAGCCCTCACGTCCTTCAACGACATCTGCGCGGAGGCGGGCTTTGTGGCGGGAGCGACCCTCGTGGACCGCACGCACGTGTCCGCCAATGCCGAGCTTGCCGAGATGCTGCATGTCCGCAAGGATGCCGACCTCCTGCGCATGTGCCGCATCCGCACCGCCGACGGCACCCCGACCGTCATCGAGGTGACCTACTTCCCGTTCGACAAGTACCCCTTCCTCGAGACGGAGGACGTCAACAACGACTGCCTCTACGACGTGCTCGAGCGCAGGGGTGCGTCGCGCCCGCACATCGTCCAGGACGCCCTCATCGAGGTGACGCAGGCCAACTCCGACGAGGCGGAGAAGCTCTCCGTCTCGCTGGGCGAGCCGCTCGTCGTGGAGAAAGGCACCATCGTCGACGGGTCCGGCATGCCCGTATTTGCCTGCGACCTGCGCATCTTGGCGCGCGTCTTTGCGCTGCGCATCACCCGCTAACACGTAACCTCACCCAGGGGTCCCACCCCTTTGTGCTGTACAGCACAAAGGGGTGGGACCCCTGGGTGAGGTCAGTGCGGTCCTTTTGGTATGCCGGCCTTCTCGCTCTGTCACATGCCCAAAAGTTGCTACTATTTGACCATGTGACAAGGGGACTGCATGGCATTCGTTGAGTTCATAGACGTGACCAAGACCTACCATTCGGGTTCGGTCGAGGTGCATGCCGTCAACGGCATGACGTTTTCCATGGAGCGCGGCGAGCTTGTCGTGATCGTGGGCCCCTCTGGCGCGGGCAAGACCACGGTCCTCAACATGCTGGGAGGCATGGACAGCGCCACGAGCGGGACCATCCTGCTCGACGGCCGCAAGATATCGGGCCTCTCCGAACGCGAGCTGACGCTCTACCGTCGCCATGACATCGGCTTCGTCTTCCAGTTCTACAACCTCGTGCAGAACCTGACCGCACTCGAGAACGTGGAGCTGGCAAGCCAGATCTGCCGCGACCCGCTGCCCGCGGACCAGGTGCTCGAGCAGGTCGGCCTGGCCGACCGCATGGACAACTTCCCGGCGCAGCTCTCGGGCGGCGAGCAGCAGCGCGTGGCCATCGCCCGCGCGCTGGCCAAGAACCCCAAGCTTCTGCTCTGTGACGAGCCGACGGGCGCGCTCGACTACCAGACGGGCAAGCAGATCATCAAGCTGCTCCAGGACACCTGTCGCACCACGGGGCACACCGTGGCCATCGTGACGCACAACTCGGCGTTCACCCAGATCGCCGACCGGGTCATCGAGGTGCGCGAGGGCCGCGCCGCACGGGAGCAGACCAACGAGCATCCCGCTGACGCGCTCGTCGTCGAGTGGTGAGCGTGCCGTGCGCCGCGCCTACGTCACCGAGATACTCCGCTCCATCAAAGGCTCGCTGGGCCGCTTCCTTGCCATCACGGGCATCGTGGCCCTGGGCTGCGGCTTCTATGCGGGCCTGCTCATGTGCGGGCCCGACATGCGCGCCGCCGCCGACGCGCTCTATGACGGCACCAACCTCTACGACATCAGGCTCGTCTCGACGATGGGCTTCACCCGTGCCGACGCGGAGCGCGTCCGCGACATCGCGGGCGTGCGCGCCGCCATGCCCGCCATCTCGGTCGACGCGATGGCTCGCCTGGGGGAGGAGCAGATGGCCGTGCGCATCGGCTCGCTGGACATCGACGCCGCCAAGGCGAGCGAGAGCCAAGGCGCCAGCGCGATCCTCTCGGATGACGGCAGCTACCTCAACCGGGTGTTCTTGCGCGAGGGGCACTGGCCCTCCGCCGCAGACGAGTGCGTGATCACGGCCGACAAGGCCGTCGCGGGCATCGGCATCGGCGACACCATCGAGGCGATATACGGCTCCGTGAGCCTTGACGAGGTGCTCGTGAGCCGCACCTTCAAGGTGGTGGGGACGGTCAGTTCCCCCAGCTACCCCTACACGGGCAGCTTTGGCTCCACGACGCTCGGCTCGGGCATGATAGGGGAGTACCTCTACGTGGCGCAGGATGCCTTCGTCGAGGACGTGCCCTACACCGAGATGTACCTGACGGTGGAGGGTGCGGACTCCCTCGAGAGCGGCTCGGACGCCTACCAGGAGCTCGTTGACGAGGTCACGGCGCGCCTCGAGGCGCACGAGGACGAGCTTGCGCAGGCGCGCCATGACGACCTCGTGAGCGCGGCCCAGGCGACGCTTGACGAGCGCAAGGCCGAGTTCGAGCGCGAGCGTGCGGATGCCCAGCGCGAGCTCGACGCGGCCAAGGAGAAGCTTGACGCCGCCGCTCAGGAGATCGCTGACGGCGAGCAGGAATATGCGGACGGACTGGCCCAGCTCGAGCAGTCGCGTGCCCAGCTCGAGGAGGGCCAGCGGCAGCTCGAGGCGGGGGAGGCCCAGGTGGCGTCGGGAACGAGCGAGCTGCTCGTGCAGCTCTCGTCCCAGGGGATGCAGGCCTCCACGCTCGCCGAGGCGCGCGCTGCGCTCGAGAGGAGCCGCGACCAGGTGAGCGAGGGAATCGGCAGCGTGGCCGCACTCGAGGCGGCATCGAACTACGTGGACGAGCTCAAGGCCAAGGTCGCCCGGTACGAGGACTTCATCGCCGAGCTGTCGGGCGAGCCCTTGGGCACGAGCATCGAGCAGGCGCGTGCGGCGCTCGCCACGGCCCTGGAGACCACGCGCGAGCTCGCCGCCGAGCTCGAGGAGCTTGCGGCGGACCCCGAGGCGGAGGATGCCGTCGTGCGCTCTGCCGCCTGGATGGCCGAGCAGGCGCGCCAGCTCGAGACGAGGCTCGTCCAGCTCGACCACTACGCCGAGCTGCTCCTGCAGGCCCGCGAGGACCTGGCGGCTGCCCAGCAGGAGCTGGCGCAGCTCGAGGAGCAGCTCGCGTCGGCCCCTTCGCGCGAGGAGCTCGAGGCCACGCGGGCGCGCATTGCCGAGGGGCTCTCTGCCGTGAGCCAGCTCGAGGCCGCCCAGCGACAGGTCGAGTCAAGCCGCACGGCCATCGCGGAGGGGTGGCGCCAGCTGGCGGCGGGCCAGGACGAGCTGGCGGCCGGCAAGGAGAAGCTCGACGCGGGCAGGCGCGAATACGAGGAGGGGCTTGCCACCTACGAGGCGTCGCGCGCTGAGGCGCAGAGCGCCTTTGACGATGCGCAGCGCCAGCTCGACGAGGCGCAGAAACGCATCGACACGATAGAGATTCCCGACCTCTACGTCCTTGACCGCACCAAGAGCGAGGGCGCCGCCACCTACCACGCCGACACGATGCGCATGGACTCCATCGCCGCGGTCTTCCCGTTCATCTTCTTCCTGGTGGCCGCGCTGGTCGCCCTCACGACCATGACGCGCATGGTCGAGGATGACCGCATCTCAATCGGGACCCACAAGGCGCTGGGCTACGACACGGCGCAGATCGCGACGAAGTACCTGGCCTATGCGAGCGCGGCCGCCGTGACCGGCGCGGCCATCGGCATCGCGGCGCTTTCGCAGGTGCTCCCCATCGTCGTGACGTCCGCCTACTCCATCATCTATGCCATCCCGCTCCAGGCGTTCCCCCTGCCCGTGAGCGTTCCCATCGCGCTCAGGTCGGGCCTTCTGGGCGTGGGCGTGACGCTTCTGGCAACCTGGGGCGCGGTCGTCTCGAGCCTGCGCGAGGCCCCGGCCACGCTCATGCTGCCCCGCGCGCCCGCGGCGGGCAAGCGCATCCTGCTCGAGCGCGTGACGCCCATCTGGAGCAGGATGTCCTTCTCGTGGAAGGTGACCTGCCGCAACCTCTTCCGCTACAAGCGACGCCTCTTCATGACGGTGATCGGCATCTCGGGGTGCACGGCCCTGCTTTTGGTGGGCTTTGGCCTGCATGACTCCATCTGGGACATCATCGACGGGCAGTACGGCCCCATCATCCACTACGACACGACAGTGGCGCTCGACGACGATGCGACGGAGCTGGACGCGCGCGACCTCGTGGACTACCTCGAAGGGACGGGCGAGGTCACGGGCATCGTGAGGGTGCAGCAGGAGAACATGCAGGCCGGCGTCGACGCCAAGGGCGAGACCATCCGCGTGTCGGTGGTGATCCCGCAGGACGAGCACATCACCGACGTCATCACCTTCCGCGACCGCAGGACGCACGAGAAGCATGCCTTTGCGGAGAACTCGGTCATGCTCACCGAGAAGCTCGCGCTCAAGTATGGCCTGGCACCGGGCGACACGGTGCTGCTCTTTGACCAGGACGAGATCGGCAACGTGCGCGGCGAGGGGCATCCCCTCACGGTGACCGCCGTCGCCGAGAACTACGTGGGCAACCTCGTGTACGTCGGGCGCGACGCATGGGCGTCGGTCAGCGACAAGACGCTGCCGTTCTCGACGGTCTTTGCCTCGACGACGCCCGACGACGCGGTGCGCTCCGCGCTTGCCGAGGACCTGCATGGGCGCGAGGGCGTCTCGACGGTCGTGTTCTCGGACGAGACCATCAACCTCTACCGCAACATGCTCTCGGTGGTCGACATGATCGTGGTCGTGCTCATCGTGAGCGCGGGCGCCCTGGCCTTCATCGTGCTCTACAACCTGACCAACATCAACATCAGCGAGCGCGTGCGCGAGATCGCGAGCCTGAAGGTGTTGGGGTTCACGCGCGGCGAGGTGTATGCCTACATCTTCCGCGAGATAGCCATCCTGGCGCTTCTGGGCGACGTGCTGGGCCTGGGCCTCGGCATCCTGCTCGAGCGCTTCGTGGTGACCACGGCGGAGGTGGACTATGTCATGTTTGGCCGCTCCATCCACCCTGCGAGCTTTGGGTGGTCGTTTGCGCTGACGATGCTCTTCACGCTGCTCATCCTCTTCCTCATGCGCCACAAGCTCAACCGCGTGGACATGGTCGAGTCGCTGAAGTCGGTCGAGTAGAGACCGGGGAGTCCTCTCGCTGCCCGCCTCGGCATGTTGGGTGGCCGTGGCGGCGTTTTGCCCATATAACAGGTGCAAGGAATGCGAGCAATGAGGTAGGACAGGGAAGGGTGATACGTAAGGGTGGGACCCCTTCGTATCGCCGTTTTTTGATACGTTGGGGTCCCACCCTTACGTATCGGTCGCGTCGCTTGCCGAAGCGGCGAAGAGTCTGCCACTGATAGGGGATACAATAAGCCAGTTAACGATGGCGTCGTAATGGGGGCACAAATGGCAAAGACTGATCTCACGAAGGAAGAGAAGAGCTGGATTCTCTATGACGTGGGCAACTCCGCGTTCACCATGCTGGCCTGCTCGCTCATTCCCATCTGGTTCAAGGACCTTGCCATCGGCACCGCGCCCGGTCAGATCACCGGAGACCAGGCGACGGCCTACTACTCCATTGCCATCTCGATCGTCACGGTCATCGTGGCGGTGCTCGGACCCATCTGCGGCGTCCTGTCCGACCACAAGGGCAAGAAGAAGATCTTCTTCACCACCATGGTCGCCCTGGGCGTCATCGGCTGCATTGCTAACGGCTTTGCCACGAGCTGGGTCGCCTTCATCGTAATCTACGTGTTCGCAAGGATCTTCTACCAGATGTCGCTCGTCATCTATGACTCGATGCTCAACGACGTCACCACGGAGGAGCGCATGGATCGCGTCTCCTCCTACGGCTATGCCTGGGGCTACATCGGCTCCTGCGTCCCCTTCATCGTCGCGATGATTGCCTACATCCTCTCGGGCGGGCTTTCCGAGGACCTCATGTGGTTTTCGCCGCGGGTAGGCAAGATCATTGGCTATGGCGTGACGGGCATCTGGTGGTTTGCGGTCACCGTGCCACTGCTCAAGAACTACAAGCAGGTCAACTACACCGAGGCCGAGCATGGCGCCATTGCCAAGGTGTTCTCCAAGATCTTCGGGACCCTCAAGAAGATCGCGACCGAGGACAAGAAGGTCCTCTTCTTCCTCATTGCCTTCTTCCTCTACATCGACGGCGTGGGCACCATCATCGACAACTGCATCAACATCGGAACCGACCTGGGCCTCCCCACGGTCGGCCAGGTGGTCTTCTTGCTGGCGACGCAGGTGGTCGCCTTTGGCGGCTCGCTCGTCTTTGCGCGCCTCTCCAAGAAGTTCGACACCGCGACGCTGATCCTGGTCTGCATCGTGGGCTATTTCTGCGTGTGCCTCTACGCGCTCACCCTGCACACGCTGCTCGACTTCGGCATCCTCGCCTTCGGCGTGGGCTGCTTCCAGGGCTCCATCCAGTCGCTCTCGCGCAGCTACTTCTCCAAGATTATCCCGCCTGAGAGCTCGGGCGAGTACTTCGGCATCTACGACATCTTCTCCAAGGGCGCATCGTTTTTGGGCTCCGCGGTCATCGCCTGGGTCAAGCTGGCGGGCGGCACCATCAACATTGCCGTGGCCTCGCTGGCGATCTTCTTCGCGCTGGGATTCGTCTTCCTGAAGCTTGCCGACATGCAGCCGAGTGCCCGCGCGCGCTAAGGTTCCACGCAACGGTAAAGGAGGGGCAGCATGCCTGCCGTATTGACTCATGACTTCTTTGGCCGCGACGCCTACGAGGGCGTGGCGTCGCTTCTGGGCTTTTCGGGCACCGATCAGCGCGATGCGTTCCTGATCGGCAACCAGGGTCCCGACCCGCTCTTCTACCTGCGCGTGGAGCCGTGGGTGGACAAGCGCAACAGCGTGGGCGGCCTCATGCACGTGGCGCGCCCGGCGCACCTCCTGTGCGCGTTCCACGATGCCCTGGACATGCTGGGCGAGAAGGAACGTCCCGTGGGCGAGGCATACGTGGCGGGCTTCTGCTGCCACTACCTGCTCGACTCCACGATGCATCCGCTCGTGTTCTTCTACGAGCATGGCATCTGTGACGCGGGCGTAGCGGGGCTCGACCGCAGCGACCATGACGACGTCCATGCCGAGATCGAGCGAGACTACGACGAGATGGTGCTCTATGCCAAGACGCACCAGACCATCGCCCAGTACCGCACCTACCGGGAGGTGCTGCACGCTTCGAGCGAGGTCCTCTCCGTCATCGACAAGCTCTACTTCTACGCCTGCCTGTGGACCTACTCGACGACGCTTGGCCTCGACACCTTTACCCAGGCCGTCCGCGGCTTCAGGGTGATGCAGCGCGTGTTCTGGTCGCCGCGGGGCGTCGGCCACAGGGTGCTTGGGACGGTGGAGCGCACCTTTGGCCACAAGCGCTACTCGTTCTACTGCGCGATGGCGCACCTTGACCGTGCCGAGGACTTCTCTGACTTCGACAACCGAGATCACCTGCCCTGGACCAACCCCTTTACGGGGGAGGTCTCGACCGAGAGCTTCTGGGACCTCTATGAGGAGGCTCAGGGCAAGGTGTTTGACGCGCTGACCTCGCTTCTCTCGAAGGACTTTGACCTCAGGGCCGCGGAGCGCCTGACGGGCGGTCTCAACTTCTCGGGCGAGCCCGTGGGGGAGGATGACCCCTTCAAGCTGCCGGGGCAGTAAGGGAGCCGGATGGATCGCGCGCTCGCCACGCGTCACGTGATGCAGGCAAACAAGAGCAAGGACACGGGACCCGAGCTCAAAGTGCGCGCCGCGCTGAGAGAGGCGGGGCTGCCGGGGTATCGCCTGCACTGGAAGAAGGCGAGCGGCCGGCCTGACGTCTGCTACCCCGGAAGGCACATCGCCATCTTTGTGAACGGATGCTACTGGCATCGCTGCCCATGGTGCTCGCTTCCCACGCCCAAGAGCAACGTGGCGTTTTGGGAGGAGAAGTTTGCCCGCAACCGGGCGCGGGACGCCCGCAACTACGACGAGCTGGTGCGCGACGGCTGGAAGGTGCTCGTCACCTGGGAGTGCCGGCTCAAGCGCGAGCGCTTCCGGCCGACCATGGAGGCGCTTGTGGCCGAGGTGGCCCGTGCCGATGGGCACCAGGAGCCAGCCGTCATCGAGGTGGGCGCCCCGCCGGCATGGCACCTGGGCGTCGCCCGCAAGCGTCTGGGACGCCACGGGCGAAGGTGACTCACAAGGGTCCCACCCCTTTGAGTCAAATTGACTCAAAGGGGTGGGACCCTTGTGAGTCAGGTCAACGGTAGTATCATCAGACGGGAGGGAGGCAAGATGGCAACCTACGTATTTTCTGATGTGCACGGCCATGTGGCACCGCTGGCGCGGCTGATGTCGCGCGTGTCGCCCTCCGATGACGACTCGATCTTCATGCTGGGAGACATGATCGACCGCGGCCCCGACCCGGTGGGCGTCATGCTCCTGTGCCGAGACCTCCCGGGGTGCACGGTGCTGAGAGGCAACCACGAGGACCTCATGCTCTCCTTCTTTGATAATCCTCACGGCGAGATGGAGCGGTTCAACTGGCTCCTCAATGGCGGCGCCACAACTGCCGAGGGGCTGGCGGAGCTGTCGGGAAGCCGCTGCGCCGACCTGCTCGACTGGGTTGGGTCGCTGCCGCTGTGGGCCCAGACGCAGGTGGGGGACAGGCGCTACCTCATGGCGCACGCGGGCATCCGCCCGACGGGGCTTGCCGGTCTGGGCGATTGCACCGAGGAGGAGCTGGGACTCATCGCCTCTGCTCAAACGAGTGAGGACCTGATCTGGATTCGCGAGGACTTCTGGGAGTATCCCACGGGGCTCGTTGACGAGGAGGGCCGTGGCTCCATCGTCATCGCGGGCCATACCCCGACGCCGTATCTGCTTCACCTTGCGGTCGAGCCAGACCGGCCCATCTACAACGAGGAGGGGCGTGCGCAGATGGTGCGCCTGGGCGCCTGTCCCCAGACGGGCGGGGTGGCGGACCGCTGGGATATCGACTGCTGCGCCGCCTCGGGGTATGGGCGTGGGCAGGTGCTGCTCCTGCGCCTTGATGATGGCGAGGAGTTCTACGAGCCGGTGGGCGAGGGGGAGTAGCGCCTCCTAGTGGGAAGCGGGTCCCTTGCCAAAGACGCGCACCTGCGTTGGCAGGCCAGGCTTTTCCAGTGAGGAGAGGTCTGCCACAAAGAGGTCCTTGCAGGTAAAGATGCCGTCTGCGTACTCGTAGACGTAGGTCAGGCAGTTGGCAAAGATGAACGTGTCCAGCTTTGAGTAGGCGGACCACCTCTGGTAGAACTGCGTGGCAATGCCGCCGTGGCTGACGCAGAGGATGCTCTCGCCGTCGTGAGCCGTGGCCAGGCCTTCGAGGGTGTCCTGGAGGCGCTGTTCCGCCTCGTCAAAGTCCTCTCCGCCAAACTGCACGTAGAAGTGGTTGAAGTCACCCTCGTGGTTTTCGAGGAACTGGTCCTTGCCCTCAAAGGCGCCAAAGTTGAGCTCCTTGAGGCCCTTGAGGCGCTCGTAGGGCAGGGCGGCGCCATAGGCCGCCTCGGTCACGTATTCGATCGTGTCGCAGCAGCGCTCGGAGGTCGAGCTGAAGGCGTGGTCGATCTTGATGCCGCGGCGTGCGTACTCGAGCCCCGTGAGGCGGCACTGCTCGATGCCGCGCTCGGTGAGCGGGGAGTCGCACCACCCTTGGGTCTTGCCCTGCACGTTGAAGAGCGTCTCGGCATGGCGAAGCAGGTAGATGGTGGTGGACATGGCGGAGCTCCTTTTGCTGGGGTGGGGTGCGAGCAGTGCGTAGCTTTCTCATTATACGGCATGTGCCCTCTGTGCCTCGGGCACCAGATGATGGGGGAGTCAGGGACGGGTGGGACGTTCGTCAAAAACGCGACGCAGGGCAAGGCGTACAATGGCAGGCATGGAAACTCTCTTCTCAAACATCGAGCGCTATCAGCGCAAGACGAACGCGCCGCTCGCCGTGCGCATGCGGCCTCAGACGCTTGACGGGTTCGTGGGGCAAGAGCAGGCGGTGGGCGAGGGCTCGTGGCTGCGCCGCGCCATCGAGCGCGACGCGCTGTCCTCGGTCATCCTGTACGGCCCCGCCGGCACGGGCAAGACCACGCTGGCGCGCATAATCGCAAACACGACGCATGCGGAGTTTGTCGAGGTATCCGCCGTGACAGGGTCCGTCAAGGACCTCCGTCGCGAGACCGAGGCCGCCGAGAGCAGGCTGCTTTCGTCCGGTCGGCGGACGATCCTCTTTGTCGACGAGATCCACCGCTTCAACCGCTCGCAGCAAGACGCGCTTCTGCATGCGGTCGAGGACCGCGTGGTCGTGCTCATTGGCGCCACGACGGAAAACCCCTACTTCGAGGTCAACTCGGCCCTGATCAGCCGCTCGCGCGTGGTCGAGCTGACGCACCTCGATGACGAGTCGGTGCGCGAGCTGGTGAGGCGTGCCGTGTCTGACCCCGACGGGCTGGCCGGCGCGTTCGTGCTGGAGGAAGACGCCCTCTCAGAGATCGTGATCCTGGCGGGAGGGGATGGGCGTGCTGCCCTCACCTCGCTCGAGCTGGCGAGTCAGATGGCCCTCCCTGATCCGGGCGAGCCCCAGCCGACGGCAGAGGCGCCCGCCCCCATCACGGTGGAGCATGTCCGCGAGGCCAACCCGCGCCGCGGCTTGACGTACGACAAGGCCGGCGACATGCACTACGACATCATCTCGGCCTTCATCAAGAGCATGCGCGGCTCGGACCCCGACGCCGCGCTGTACTGGCTGGCGCGGATGATCGACTCTGGGGAGGACCCCAAGTTCATAGCGCGACGCATCTTCATCCTCGCGAGCGAGGACATCGGCAACGCCGACCCGCAGGCGCTGCTCATCGCCGAGGCGGCCTTCAAGTCGTGCGAGGTCATCGGCTACCCGGAGTGCCGGATCAACCTTGCGCAGGCGGTCACCTACATGTGCCTGGCGCCCAAGAGCAACGCCGCGGAGGCGGGCATAGACGCCGCGCTTTCCGAGGTGCGCAACGGTCCCGTGCGTGAGGTGCCCAACCACCTGCGTGACCGCCACCGTCCCGGTTCCGAGAGCTATGGGGCCTACCTCTACCCCCACGACTATCCAGGCGGTTGGGTCGACCAGCAGTACCTGCCCGATGGCTTGGAGCGCGGGGCGTTCTACCATCCCGGGCCCCGTGGCTGGGAGGCATGGCGCACCGAGGCGATCGGGCGCGACCGCGCGGGGGAGTAGCGACTATTTATAGGCGCCCCTAGGCGAGCTCGCGTGGCGGCTGATACCAGACGACCGTCCCGCGGATCTCGAGGTCGTCGTTGTCGATGACGAGGTCCTCGGGGCAGTCTTCGTAGCTTTCGGCCGAAAGCAGCGTCTTGTTTGACCCGCGCTGCATCCTTCTCACGACGAGCGTCGTGCCCTCCTCGCAGGGAACGTCTGCGGCTATGAGCGACCCCGATGACGCCGGCGTCTCCGGGTCGACGATGGCGAGGCTCCCTACGGGAAGCACCCTGGTCATGGACGAGTCCATCTCGATGGCAAAGGCCTTGGGGTGCCTTTGCCACACGGCGTCGGCATGGTAGAAGACCTGCTTGTCCGTGCCTTGTGTGGGCCAAGCCGACGAGCCTATCGTCATCTGATGCCTGAGCTGGGCGGCGAGGCCACGCGTCTCTGACTTGAGGTCGTCGGCGGTGAGGTTGTACCGCTCGCAGATTGTTTGTGCGTTGTGCTCGCGCAGCGCCTCGATGAGCCCGCTCTCCCACTTGTTGACCGTCTCCCGCGTCACGTGGATGGCGTCTGCCAGCTCCTGCTGTGTGATGGACTCGCGCTTGCGAAGTGCCTTGATGTTGTCTCCTATGACGGACATGTTCGACCTTTCACGCTTGAAACATCACATACAAAAGATGACTTTTGGTGTTGCTTCTATCCTAGATGTGATGCTAAGATTGGAAAAGAGAAATTTAATATCGCATATAGGAGCAAGATGGTCAAGACTAAACAGATAAAAGGTGACGTTGGTAGGACTTCTGAATACTTTTGCCTCATATAGTGACGTCCAAAGCACGGTTCTTGTAACAGGACGTCGAGAGGAGGCCGCATGTCCGAGCCGGCGGTCAGAAGGGTAATTGACGGCAAGTACGAGCTCATCGCCCTGATAGGCAAAGGGGGCATGTCCGTGGTCTGGCTGGGCCGGGACGTGCGCCTCGACAAGCTGTGGGCCGTAAAGGAGATCCGGCAGGCCCACCAGGGGGCGAGGAGGGCAACCAACCGCAGGGCTTTGCTCGACGAGGCCCACTTCATAAAGCGCCTCGACCATCCTGCCATTCCCCGCGTGGTGGACATGGTGGAGGACGGGGGATCGTGCTTCGTCGTGATGGACTACGTAAACGGGCGTCCGCTTTCGCAGGTGCTGCGCCAGCGCGCGGAGCCTTTCGACCAAGATGACGTGGTGCGGTGGGGCATCCAGCTCTGTGACGTTCTTGCGTACCTCCACGGGCGCAACCCTCCGGTCGTCTACCGGGACCTGAAGCCTTCAAACGTCATGATGCGCGATGACGGGTCGCTCAAGCTGATCGACTTTGGCATCGCAGACGAGCTGCACCCGGGGCGTGGAGGGGACGGCAGGCGCATTGGCTCGCCTGGGTATTCCGCCCCAGAGCAGGTCGAGCGGAGGATGCACGACCGGGCCCCCACGGATACGCGCTCAGACATCTACGCGCTTGGTGCGACCCTCTACTCGCTGGTCACAGGCATCGTGCCCGCGTATGCCCCATCTCCCGGCAAGGGAGCGGCCGTCAAGTTTGACCTCCTTCCCATCAGGGCGGTCGACCCCTCGCTGTCGGATGGCCTCGAGCAGGTGATCGCCCGGGCGACCATGCGCGACCCTGCCAAACGCTATCAGTCGGTTGCCGAGATGCGCTACGACCTCGAGCATTACGAGGAGCTCACCCAGCGCCATCGCGACGCCCTGCGACGCAGGCTCGACGTCTTCACGAGGCACGTGCGCGCGTCGGTCGTCGCATGCTGTGTGGGCATAGCGCTTCTTGTGGGGAGCTTCGTCGCCCGCAACAGCTCGTACGACGCCATCATGCATCGGGCCGGCGCCTCGAGCGGACATGAGGCGCAGGACGCCTATGTCCAGGCCATCGAGGTGGCGCCATCGCGGATGGATGCGTATGCGTGCCTTCTGGATGGCTTCAAGGAGGACGGGGTCTTCTCTCCCGAGGAGTCAGACCGCTGGACGCATGTCTGGCAGGAGCATGGGCGCGACGTCGAGGGCGGGGGTCGGTGTGCGCGGCTCTGCTATGACGTGGGGGTGCTCTATCTCTGCTATTACGACGCCATGTCCACGCGGGACCCCACGGCAGGCGGCTCGGTGCGGGTGGCGGGCCAGACGACCATGAAGCGGGCGTCCCTTGCGGCCCCCTGGTTCGAGCGGGCCGTCCGCTCCTGCAACCCTGAGGGCGGTGACTATGCCGGGCTTGTCGTAAGCGACCGTCTTGACGAGTATGCCGCGTCGCGGGTCTATCAGACCATGGGGGAGTTCTTCACGACCCTTTCCCGCGCATGCGACGAGGGCAGGGATGTGACGGAGGTCTTCCGAGCCTATTGGCAAGCCCTGACGGCCTGCCTGGTGGGTGCGGAGGACGAACCCGCCCTCCTGAGCCGCGCGGAGCCCATCGTCTGCCTGCGTCTCTACCAGGTCGCCTTTGAGTCCATTGCCAGCTCGACCTATCTGAACGGCTTCATGCACGCGGGTGTCTCGGAGCGGGACGTGTGCCGTCTGCTCGATGCGGCAAAGGAGGGGGTGGACGGCCTGAGCGAGTTTGTCAGAGCCAACCGGACATCGGCGGGGCCGATCTATGACGAGGTCGAGCTCGGATACGAAGCCGCCCTCGACAACGTGTCCCGCACGTATGGGAACCCCGTGGCATCGATGGGGTCAAAGGGGGTCAAAAGCGGGGGAGGCGTGGGGAGATGATCTTGGGAGAAAACATCCTTTTGTATGGCGCTGCCTGCTCGTTTGCCCTTTCGGCCGCGTTTGGTGCGTGCGCGGCGCGTGACTACGTCCAACTCCGCATCCGCGACGTGCGGGACGACTTGTCAGGAAGGAGGAGGGCACGTGGAATCGAGGCGCTTGCGACGTCTGCCTCCAAAGGGGTCAGGCGTCCAAAGGAGCTTCCCCTCGCCCCCGTGGCCGGAGGGCTTGCCTCGCACGAACCCTTCGAGCCTTCTGACGATGCCCAGGAGACGCTCTTGGAAGGGGAGGGGGACATCACCTGCGCCCTTCCCAGGGCGTGAGGGCGAGGCCGGGGTTGATGGCGGAAACACGACGACAGGTGAGGAGCTGGTCGCATGGGTGATTGGATGGTTGGTTATGGCAACGCGTACGTGGGACAGGAGGATGCCTTACACGCAGCAGGTAGGGCCGTCCTGAGAGGCGCCCTCTCGCTTGCCCTCGTCGTCTCCCTCGTGCCGGCACGCTCGATGGACGTGTTGGCCGAAGAGCTGCGTGCGCTTGAGGAGCGAACAGAGGCGCCGGGGGTCACGATCTCGGAGGTGCCTGGCGATGGGCACGGCGACGTTCGCCCCGACGGGGAGGCAGCCATCGACGAGGATACAGATCCAGTCAACAAAGCCGACACGGGGGCCCCGCTCGTCGTGGAGGCCGCCATGCGCGGTGTCCGCCCCAGTGATGCGGAGGACGTGCAGACGGTCCCGGACACACATGACGACGCTTACTTTCTGAGAGGGACTGAGGGCGACGTGGCCATTGCGCTGAGGGTTCGGGACGAGTCGGGCATCGCGTCCGTCTCGCTCTTTGACCCTCGCGACGAATACCGCCTTGAGGGTGATGATCTCACGTGCGGCCCGGACGAGCTTCTGGAGGTGACGCTTCCGCCCCTCAGGGAGGGCATCCCTCTGCGCGATGACGTCGTCGTGACGATTGTGGACGCCGCAGGTAACGAGAGGGCCTGGTCGATTGCGGAGAGAGGCGCGACCAAGGTCGGCTCCGTCACCGAGGAGGCGGAAAACGTCGCGCTGGTGAGCGACGGCATCGCGCTGGGGCATCCGGGCATGCTCGTCCTTGACGATACCGCCCCCGTGGTCACGCTCTCTGGAGTCCCGGATGGTGCGGGATACGTGCAGCCTGGGTGTGCGGTGATGGTCAAGGTCGAGGAGGAGCACCTGGCCTCCCTCAAGGTGCGCGACCCTTCGCGTGTCCTTGCCACGCTCTACCGGTGCTCCTGGCGAGGGGGCGAGGAGGAGGTGGCAGAAGTCATCAGAGTGGGAGACCTTGGCAATGACGGCGTGGCGACGATCACATTGGGCCGCGACGGGCACTACCGCATGGAGGCCGGCCTCACCGACCTTGCGGGCAACCGCTCGAAGGCGGTGACGGCCGAGGGCCTCGCGGTGGACACGACCCCTCCCGTCCTCTCGGTCGCATTTGACCAGACGGAGCCCCGTGGCACGTGCGACAACGTGGAATGCTTTGACGCGGAGCGGGTCGCGACGATCAGCGTTGTCGAGGACAACTTTGACGAGGGCCTCATGGATGTCCAGGTCGCCCATGCGGGCCAGGTGCTGGCGGAGCCCGAGGTGGGCGCCTGGGAGCACGAGGGGGACGTCCACACGCTCACGGTCGTCTTTGGCGAGGGCGAGGGGTACACGCTGAGCGTCAGCGGACGTGACGAGGCGGGAAACCGGGCGCTCCTCGAGGGCGAGTCAGAGAAGGATGCGTATAAGTCGGATGCGTTCAGCGTCGACCTTACCTCCCCGACGCTCACCTCCAGCTTTGAGGGCGTGGCGCTGGAGAGGGCGGCGCTCTTTGAGGGCGTGCCCTACATTGCGTCCGAGTTTGACGTGGCCGTGACGCTGTCCGACAGGAACCTCGACCTGGGGACGCTGTCGACGGTGGTCGACGGGGATCCTGTTGGCGCGGACGCGTGGGAAGCCCACGAGGACGAGGACGGCACGCTCACATGCACCCTGGTTGTGCACTATGCGCAAGGATGGCACCAGACTCCCGAGGTTGTCGTTTTTGACCAGGCGGGCCATGAGGCGCGCCTCGAGGCGCGGCCGTTCGTGGTCGACCTCACCGCCCCGGAGATCAGCTTCGTAAGGACGGCCAACGGCCCATCCTCATATGGGCGCGAGCGTCCCGGAGACGACCCGACCCTCTTCTTTGACGAGCCCACGTCCCTGACGTTTGGCTTTCGCGATCGCTTTGGCATCGGTTCGGTGAGGCTTGTCGATCCGCACGGCACCTATTCGGTCTTGCCTGACGAGAGCGGCCTGGCAAAGGGCGCTACTGAGGCGAGCCTGTCCATCGGGCTCGCCGAAAGCGGAGGGAGCCGCGACACCGAGTTTGGACGAGACGCATATCTCGAGGTCACGGACCTGGCAGGCAATTATCGCATCTGGACCCTCGATCATGTGGGCACGGTCGTCGACGAGATCGGGAGCAGCCCAGAAAACGCCACCCTCAACGGCGAGGGGATACATCCCCTCGCGCTCGTCAAGGACACCGTGCCGCCAGCCTTGTCGCTTTGGGGCGTGGAGGCGGGTCGCTACTACAACACCGACCAGACGCTCCATGTCCAGGTGGAGGAAGCGGGCTTTGCGTACCTGCAGCGCCTTGACGGCTCGCGTCCCGTGCTGCGCATCCGGAGTGTGGCGGGGGACGCCTCGCGTCAGGCCTCGAGCATCGAGGTCGGCGCCGCGCTCTTTGCGGGCGCGGGGACAAGCTACTCCTTTGAGCATCTCTTTGGCGAGGATGGGCACTACGTCGTCGAGGCCCAGCTCGTCGACATGGCGGGAAACGTCTCTGCGGCAGAGCGTGTGGATGAGTTCACCATCGACAAGACAGCGCCCGTGATCTCCCTGTCCTTTGATGGGGGCAAGGCACGCGACGGCCGGTACTTCAACGCCGAACGCGTTGCGACCATCGTCGTCCATGAGCACAACTTTGACCCAGCGCTCATGGACATAGAGACTTCTGGCACCGTGGGCACATGGCGGAGCGAGGGGGACGTGCATACGTGCACGGTCAGCTTTGGGGAGGGCGGACCCCACTCCCTTGTGGTGAGCGGAAGGGACAGGGCGGGAAACGCCGCCAACACGGTCAGCGAGCCTGAGTTTGTGATCGACTCGACCCCTCCCGCCATCAGCTTTGGGGGCGTGGCGCAGCGTGTGGTGGGCGGGGAGCTGGTGGAAACCACCCTCGAGCCAGGCGGCGCATACAACGCCGTGGTGGCTCCTGCCGTCACGCTGACGGATGACCGCGAGCTTGACGGGGAGTCGATCTCGCTTTCGGTCAGGGGGTACAAGGTGGGGGAGGTCACCGAGGCGTTTCCCCATGACGTTGTGGACGGCAAGAGGTCTTGGGCGATCGCATACGAGGACTTTGGGAGGACCGATGGCGACACCTCCTACGACGTCAATGTCGACGACGTGTATACCATCGACGTGCGCGCATGCGACCTCGCGGGCAATGAGGCGGTGGCGTCCATCACGTTTTCCGTCAACCGGTTTGGGTCGAACTTCTTCGTGACAGCCCGTGAGGAAGGCAGGGAGGTCGACCTTTCCGACAACCCCATCCTGGACAGCCCTCCGACCATCACGGTGCACGAGGTCAACGTGAGCGGTGCGGACCCCGAGGGCAGAAGGAGCGTCCTCAAGGAGTTCGCAAACAGGACGAGCGTCATAGAGCGTGACGACGACGGGGAGGATGGCTTCGGGCTAGAAGAGGGTGAGCGGGACCCGCTCCACCATGGATGGGCGGAGTACGTCTACACCATCCGAAGCGCCAACTTTGGTCAGGGGAGCAGCTCTGACGTCGGCGATGGGGGACAGGGGACCTATCGCGTCAACGTGACGTCGGACGACCGTGCGGGAAACGCAAACACGACCGCGGAGTTCTGGTTCTCGGACCGCACCCGGTCCGAGGCCACTGCAAAGGTCGCGACCGCTTCCTTCACCCTTGACGAGCTTGGTCCCTCCCTCGAGGACGTGGACCTGCCGAGCCACATTGCCCCTCACGCCTCCTTCGAGGCGTCATTTCGCGTCTCGGATGCCATCACCCGTGGGAATGACGTTGAGGTGTACGTAGACGGCGAGCGGGTGCCCGTCCTGCACGAGGGCCGGGAGCTGGCAGAGGGGGAGCTCGTCGGGGAGGGCCTCTTCTCCTTCCGCATCCCGGCACGTTCCTTTGCGGCGCGGAAGGTCACCATCAAGGTGAGCGACTATGCCCATCGCATGGTCCAGAGGGAGGCGTCGGGGCTCTTTGTGACGACGCTCGTGCCGGAGCTGCTTGTCGTCATGGGCGCGCTGGGGGTCGTGATACGCGCCCTGCTCCACCGGCACGGATGAGCTCTTTGCGTGGGGAGCTGACGGGAACCCTCCCGCATCGCAGCCTTTTGGCGCGAGGCGGGAGGGCGTCGCGCATGCTTTCTCTTCCAAATGGGTAGAATGAACCCAAATGCGAGCACGCGCCATCGTGGTCGCTCACACACGAGGATAAGGAACGCCATCATGACATTTGAAGCCACACCCCTGAACATCGCCCTCATCGTGCTCGTAGCGGCGGGGATCTGGGCAATCGTCGAGCTCGCCCTGACCATCCGCAAGGCCCGCACGACCATCGACGAGCTCACCACCACGGCAAACGACACCATCGGCCAGGTGCAGCCCATCATCGGCAAGGTCGATGGCCTGATGGACGACATCCAGCCCTCCGTCAAGGAGATCCAGCCCCTCATGGAGCAGCTCGAGGTGACCCTGGACGAGGCCAACGGCTCGCTCGGTCACGTCAACCACATCCTGGGGGACGTCTCGTCCGTGGGTGACACGGCCACGTCGGTCACCGACTCCGTCAAGAACGTCGCCGCGACGGCCGCCAACGGCGTTGCCGCAGCGGTGAACCGCATCACGGGGCGCGCCGCCGCGCAGTCTGCCGCCGCGCTTGCCGAGACGACCGCTCCCGCCCCCGCCCCCGTGGAGGATCCCATCCCCGCCGCACCGGCCGACAACGGCTACGTGACCTACGGCTCTGACGCCGAGTAGGGGGCTTCCATGTGCTCTGACTCCGTCTGCCTTCGCGTTCCCGCGGTGGCGTCCTTTGCCCGCGTGGTGCGCATGACCGCGTCCAACCTCGCCGTTCTCTGCGAGATGGACGTCGACGACGTCGAGGACGTGCGCATGGCCGCGGAGGAGGGCTTCGTCTATGCCTGCGCGACCGCGCCCGAGACGTGCGACGTCTCGTTCGAGCTGTCACCCGAGAAGGTCCGCATGGGCTTCACGCTCGGCACGGCCGACGCGGAGGACAACGCCGACCTTGACCTCATAGAGCTGCTGCTCTCTGCCGTATGCGATGACTTTGGCGTCTCGGAGGACGGAAGCGAGCTCACCATCGTCAAGAAGGTCTCTGCGCATGTCAGCTGACGCATCCGCCGAGCGCCGCCGCCTACGTCGCTCCGCGCGTCTGGGCCATGGCAGGCTTGCCTGGGACAAGGACCGCACGCGCGAGCTCTTCCGGCGCTACAAGCAAGACGGTGACGAGGAGGCACGTGAGCAGCTCATAGAGAGCCACCTCAACCTCGTGCGCTACCTCGCCTCCAAGTTCAAGAACCGTGGCGAGCCGATGGAGGACCTCGTTCAGGTCGGTTCGCTCGGCCTCATCAAGGCCATCGACCGCTTCGATCCTGAGCGGGGGCTCGAGTTCACGACCTTTGCCACGCCCACCATCATGGGCGAGATCAAGCGCCACTTTCGTGACAAGGGCTGGTCGGTCCGCGTCCCCAGGCGCCTTCAGGAGCTCTCCGCAAAGGTCAACCAAGCAACTGACGAGCTGACGAGCGAGCTCAACCGCACCCCGACCGTGGAGGAGCTCGCCACGAAGATCGGCGCGAGCGTCGACGAGGTGCTCGAGGCGATGGAGTCGTCGAGCGCCTATTCCGCCGTCCCGCTCGAGGGCGGCGGGGCAAACGAGGACGATGACGCCCCGTCGGTCATCGACCGCTTTGCCACGGAGGATTCCGAGCTCGTCTCGTCCGACGATCGCATGGTCATCGAGGAGACCATCTCGACCTTCTCCCCGCGTGAGCAGGAGGCGATCCGCATGCGCTTCGTGGACGGCCTCACGCAGGTCGAGATTGCCGACAAGCTCGGGATCTCGCAGGTCCAGGTCTCGCGCCTCCTGCGTCGTGCCCTGCGTCGCGTGCAGGAGCGGCTGGAGAGCGAAGCATAAAGCAATGTCGCAACGTGCAGGGGATGCGCCCCTTGAGCCAATGTGGCTCAAGGGGCGCATCCCCTGCGAGCCAACGTGGCCATCATGTGGTGGTTTCCAACTGTGATAGACTCAATAAGTTGGACGTTTCCGCACCACATGCGAGGAGAACCATGACCACCGACTACAAGACCATGACGACGGCAGAGATCCGTGACGACTTCCTGCACTTCTTCGAGGCAAAGGGCTGCAAGCTCTACCCGTCCTCGTCGCTCGTCCCCGACGACCCGTCGCTCCTGCTCACCAACGCAGGCATGAACCAGTTCAAGGAGTACTACCAGGGCATCAAGACCATGCCCGAGATCGGCGCCTGCTCCTGCCAGAAGTGCGTGCGCACGGGTGACATCGACAACATCGGCGACTCGCGCCACCTCTCCTTCTTTGAGATGCTGGGCAACTTCTCGTTTGGCGGCTACTCCAAGGCCGACGCCATAGCCTGGGCATGGGAGTTCATCACGAGCGACGCGCACCTGGGACTTCCCAAGGACCGTCTGTACATGACCGTCTTCCGCGACGACGACGAGGCCATTGAGCTGTGGCATTCCCATGGCGTGCCCTACGACCACATCACCCGCCTGGGCGAGGAGGACAACTTCTGGGCGGCCGGCCCCACCGGCCCCTGCGGCCCCTGTTCCGAGATCTACTTTGACCAGGGCCCGGAGTTCGAGGGCGAGGCCCCTGGCGACGACGGCGACCGCTACCTCGAGTTCTGGAACCTCGTCTTTACGCAGTACGACCGCCAGGAGGACGGCTCGATGCCCGATCTCCCGCACAAGAACATCGACACCGGCATGGGCCTCGAGCGCATAGCCGCCATCATGCAGCACAAGGGCACCAACTACGACGGCGACGTCCTCACCTCGCTCATCGGCGTGGGCGAGAGCCTCTCCGGCCGCACCTATGGCGTCGACGCCAAGGCCGACCGCTCCATGCGCATCGTGGCGGACCACAGCCGCTCGGTCACCTTCATGATCGGCGACGGCATCCTGCCCTCCAACGAGGGACGCGGCTACGTGCTGCGCCGCCTGCTGCGTCGCGCGGTCTACCACGGCCGCCTGCTGGGCATCGAGGGCACGTTCCTCTCCACGTACTCCGAGGAGGTCATGCGCCTCATGGCCGACGTCTACCCGGAGCTCACCGAGAACAAGGCCCTCATCCTGCAGCTCCTGACCGCCGAGGAGGAGCGCTTCAACGGCACGCTCGACGCGGGCGAGTCCAAGCTCGAGGCCGCCATCGCCGACCTCGCCGAGGGAGAGGACCTTCCCGGCGAGATCGCCTTCCAGCTGCATGACACCTACGGGTTCCCCATCGACCTCACGCGCGAGATCTGCGAGGCCGCGGGTCGCGCCGTCGACATGGACGGCTTCGACCGCTGCATGACCGAGCAGCGCGAGCGCGCCCGCGCCCACGCCGAGCAGGACGCCTGGGGGACCTTCAACGACGTGTGGGTCGCCCTTTCCGACAAGCTCGACGACACCGAGTTCTGTGGCTACGAGCAGGACTGGCTCGAGGGAGCCCGCGTGCTCGCGCTCGTCGTGGACGGCGCCGAGGTGGACGCCGTCTCCCTGGGCCAGCGCGTCGACGTGGTCCTCGACCGCACGCCGTTCTACGCCGAGATGGGCGGCCAGGTGGGAGACACCGGCAAGCTCACGGCGGAGGGCGTCTCGCTCAAGGTCAGCGACACCCGTCACCACGAGGGCATCACCGCGCACGTGGCAGAGGTCATGGGCGGCGAGGTGAAGGTGGGCGACGTGCTCACCGCCACCGTCGACCACGGCCGTCGCGAGCTCATCCGTCGCAACCACACCGCGACGCACCTGCTTGACGCCGCGCTCAAGGAGGTCCTGGGCGACCACGTGAAGCAGGCCGGCTCGATGGTCGCGCCCGACGGCCTGCGCTTTGACTTCACGCACTTCGAGGCGCTCTCCAAAGACGAGCTCGAGCGCATCGAGGGCCTGGTGAACGCCCAGATCTTTGCAGCCGAACCCATCGTGACCAAGGTCATGGGCATCGAGGAGGCAAAGGCCTCCGGCGCCATCGCACTGTTTGGCGAGAAGTACGGCGACGTGGTGCGCGTGGTCTCCACCGGCACCTCCGACACGCCCTTCTCGCGCGAGCTCTGCGGCGGCACCCATGCCCGCAACACGGCCGACTGCGGCATCTTCAAGATCGTCTCCGAGGGCTCCGTCGGCTCCAACGCCCGCCGCATCGAGGCCGTGACCTCCGTGGGCGCCATCCACTACGTCGACGAGCGCCTGGCCCAGATGGACGAGGTTGCCGCATCGCTCAAGTGCCGTCCCGCGGACGTGCCCGCCCGCGTCGCGGCCCTTGCCGCCGAGAAGCTCGAGGCCGAGAAGAAGCTCAAGGCGGCGCTTACCGGCGGCTCCTCCAACAAGGTTGCCGACGCGGTCTCCGCCGCCGTCGACATGGGCTCCTACCAGCTGGTCATCGCACGTCTCGATGGCGTCGACGGCAAGGAGATCAGGAGCGCCTGGGACTCCGTGCGCGACCGTCTGGGCGAGTCCTGCGCGTGTGTGCTCGCCTCCGCGACGCCTGACGGCAAGGTGGCCCTGCTCGCCGCAGGCACCGACGCCGCCGTCAAGGCCGGATTTGCCGCAGGAAACGTCATCCGCTCAATCGCCGACAAGGTGGGAGGCCGCGGTGGCGGCAAGCCCGCCATGGCACAGGCAGGCGGCTCCGACGTCAGCGGCATCGACGCCGCGCTCGACGCCGCCCGCACGCTGCTCGGGGCATAGCGCCCGCACGGCATGAGGGCGCTGGCGCTCGACATAGGGGAGGTCCGCATCGGCATCGCGGCAAGCGATGCCACGGGGCGCGTCGCAAGCCCCGTCAAGGTGCTTCCCGCCGCCGAGGTCCTGGGAGGTGCCCGCACGTTCAGGCGCATCCTCGAGGACTATGAGCCAGACGTCTTGGTGTGCGGCAGGCCGAAGACCATGGCGGGGGAGGACGGCCCGCAGGCAGAGCGCGTGATGGCGCAGGGGCGCCAGATTGCCGACGCCTGCGGTCTTCCTCTGGAATTTGCGGACGAGCGGCTGTCTTCTGCGGAGGCAAAGCGTATCCTTCGCGATGAGGGTTATTCTGAGAGGGGCATGCGAGGCAAGGTCGACATGATTGCCGCCTCTCTGTTTTTGCAGTCCTGGCTCGATGCCAGGCAGGACAAGGGAATAGACTGACATGGCACAGACCCAGCAAGGATCTCACTTCACCGGCGGATCCAACCAGTCACAGCAAGCCCCCCAAACTTCTGCAGCCAAGGCGACGCCCATGGTCCAGACGAGCATCTCGTCTCGGAGCGCACAGGCCACGCGCCGTGCGGCGCAGCAGGCGGGCAAGCACGACCGCAGGCGCCGTCGTCGCAACAGCCAGCGCCACATCCCCGTCATCGCCTTTGTCATCGTGGCCTTCGTCGTCATGGGCGCGGTGGGCTTCTTCCTGACGCACACCGTGCTCGACACCTCTGACGATGGCCCCAAGGTCGAGCCGGGCATCGAGGTCAACATCACCATCCCCGAAGGCGCCGGCGGCGCGGAGATCTCAGAGATCCTGCGCGAGGCGGGCGTCATTTCCGATACGGCCACCTTCTTCAAGGAGGTGCGCAACCAGGACGCCGAGGCGTCGATGAAGAGCGGAAGCTACAGCTTCCTCACGGGCGCCAACGTCAAGGAGGTCGTGCGCCAGCTCGTCGAGGGCCCCAACTCGACCGCAGACTCGTTCACGGTCCCCGAGGGCTACAACGTGGGTGACGTGGCGCGCATCGTCGAGGAGCGCCTGGGAATCCCCGCGGACGACTTCCTCGAGCGTGCGAAGGCGTCCAACTACGTGAACGACTTCCCGTTCCTTTCCGAGGCGGTCGACGACTCGCTCGAGGGCTTCCTCTTCCCCAAGACCTACGACATGGGCGGCAAGGAGAAGACTGCCGACGCCGTCATAAGGACCATGCTCAACCAGTATGCGTCCGAGGTGGGCTCGCTTGACTTCGAGACCGCCCGCAACGAGCTCTCCGCCAGGTATGACGTCGACATGACCGACTACAAGATCCTCATCATGGCGTCCGTCATCGAGAAGGAGGCCTACAGCGGCGACGACTGGGTGAACGTCTCGTCCACCTTCTACAACCGCCTGAACCAGTGGATGCCCCTGCAGTCCGACGCGACGATGGGCTACGTCACCGGCGGTGCGGTGACCCCGGAGGACCTCGAGACGGAGAGCCCCTACAACACCTACCTCAACTACGGGCTGCCGCCCACCCCGATCTGCAATCCGAGCCTGAAGTCCATCGAGGCGGCGCTGCACCCGGCCGACACCAACTACCTGTACTTCCTCATCGTCGAGGAGGGCGACTACTCCTACCACGCCTTCTCCGAGACGTACGAACAGCACCTTGAGGCCATCAACAAGGTCGACGCGGAAACCGCTTAAATGGCATTCCCACGTCCCTGGCGCTGTGTCGCGACCGTAGACCGCATTGACGTCGACGCGCTTGTGCGCGCCGGCGTCCGCTGCGTGCTCATCGACCGCGACAACACCTGCGTCCCCCGCGACGACACCGTGGCGCCGCCCGAGATCATCGAATGGCTCGAGCGCGTGCGGGCGGCAGGCATCAAGACCTGCGTGGTCTCCAACAACTTCCATTCCGCCCAGGTGGAGCGCTCGGCGCGCGAGCTGGGGTGCGACGTGGTGCATCACGCCATGAAGCCGGCGCCGATCGCGCTCTTCGTCGCCATGCGACGCATGGGGGTGACGGCGGCGGAGACCGTGCTCATCGGTGACCAGCTCTTTACCGATGTCGCTGCGGGCAACCTTGCCGGCGTGCGCACCATCCTCGTGCGGCCGCAGTCAGAGAAGGACCTCTGGTACACCCTCATCTTCAGGAAGATCGAGCGGGCGCTCTATGGCGAGCGCACCTACGAGGGCGACTGAGCTCCCTGCGTCAGCAGCTTCAAAAGAAATGATACGAAGGGGTGGGACCCTTGATACGAAGGGGTGGGACCCAATGTCACTTAGTTAAGGGGAGCCGCAGGTAGGCATCCGCTTTTGCGCCCGCCGCAGGCGGGCGCTTCCGTACCGCTCGCCGGGACGTCCCGCGCACGGACCCGAAATCTGGTTTTCGGCCCC
>Ga0256405_10001211_pt1 | contig 72883 bp, 70 predicted proteins | sample RumenRJG_02DNA_FD_189096 | JGI IMG/M metagenome (GOLD analysis project Ga0256405, IMG submission 189096) | Bovine rumen microbial communities from Lethbridge, Alberta, Canada - RJG_02 | ecosystem: Host-associated > Mammals > Digestive system > Stomach > Rumen | place: Canada: Alberta...
GGCTTCTATCATTGAAGAAGCTCATCAACTTAACGTCTCTATTATTAAGTATAATGATGAAAATTCTTTGGCTTGTATTATCACTCTAGTTTATCTTAGTGCCAGATCTCAATATCATATTATAAGATAAATGCCTTCGGGCAAAGGATTTGCTGATTTTGTTTTCATTCCTAATAACAAATCTAAACCCGCTTTTATTATCGAACTTAAAAAAGATTCTACTCCTGATGATGCTTTGAAACAAATCGAAGAGAAGAACTATGCTTCTTCTCTGAAAGATTGCACTGGATTAAAACTCGCTATTGGAGTTTCTTATTCCTCTAAAGATAAAAAACATTCTGTTAAGGTTGTTGAAATATAAAATTTTTTGTAATTTTTTTGTATATCCTTTAGCAATGTTGATTTGATTAATTATTTGACATATTATACGTTATATGTAATCCAAGGAGAAGTATAAACAAAATTAAAATGGTATTTATAGAAAATATGCAATCTGAATTCAAAAAATTTTGTGAAGAATGTTATAGTGCAAATTCTAGGGCAACTCCTCTTCTAAATCCGGAACAATGTTTAAAAAATCATATACAGTATATCTGCGGAACTTGTGGACGTTGTATTTGCATAGAAAAAGATCCTAAGCGCGGTTTAAGACGTTGGAATTTTCCATTTAAAACTCTAGAAATAGCAAAACTTTATTTAAGGGCTGCTGAATATTGTTGCCAATCTACTTGTGGTATATATGAATTAGAAAACGATAAAAATCGCAAATCTTATAAAATTTTTGCATCTCAATCTGATTTGTTATCTTATATTTCTAAAAATAAAAAAATATCTTGTTCTAAAATACAACCTGTATTCCAAAATTCTGAATTTAAAGTTTATAAAAATACTTTAATTAAGAATTTAAATGAACAAGAAATTAATCAATATCTCGGTGAAATGAAAAATGCATAAGATAATTTTAACTTGCAAGATGTTCCTATGACAGATATACTTTTTACAAATATTGCGTTCAACTAGGAGAATTTGTTGGATAATCATCCAAAAGAGATTTTAGTCAGGGGAGCTAAAGTTCATAATTTAAAGAATATTGATGTAAATATTCCTCTTAATAAAATTGTAGGAATTGCTGGAGTTTCAGGATCAGGTAAGTCTTCTCTTGCTCTTGGAGTTCTATATGCAGAGGGATCAAGACGTTATCTTGATGCTCTTTCTACTTATACGAGAAGACGTATGTCGCAGGCATCTAAAGCCAATGTCGATGAAATTCTTTATATTCCCGCTTCTTTAGCTCTTCATCAAAGACCTGGCATAGGAGGAATTCGGTCTACTTTTGGAACAGGAACTGAACTTTTGAATATCTTAAGATTAATGTATTCAAGACTTGCAAGTCATCGTTGTCCTAATGGACACTACGTTGCTCCTTCTCTTTCAGTAGCTGCAGATAAAAAATTAGTGTGTCAAGAATGTGGAGAAGAATTTTATGCTCCTTCTGCTGAAGAATTAGCTTTTAACAGTCAAGGAGCATGCAAACATTGTTCAGGAGCAGGGATAGTCCGAACAGTCAATAAATCATCTTTAGTTCCAGATGAAAATTTATCTATTGATGAGGGAGCAGTCGCTCCCTGGAACAGTCTTATGTGGTCTTTAATGACCGATGTTTGTCGTGCTATGGGAGTACGAACTGATATTCCATTTAAAGATTTAACCTCCAAAGAAAAAGATATAGTTTATGATGGTCCGATGGTTAAAAAGCACATATTTTATAAATCGAAAAATAGTGTTAGTGCTGGAGAAATGGATTTCACATATTACAGCGCATCTGCCACAGTTCTTAATGCTTTGAATAAAGTAAAAGATGAAAAAGGAATGAAAAGAGTCGAGAAGTTTCTAAAAGAAGATATTTGTCCTGAATGTCATGGAACAAGATTATCTGAAAAAGCTCGTGCTCCTAAAATTGCCGATCTTTCTCTTGACGAAGTTTGTAAGATGTCTCTTAAAAAGTTAATAAATTGGGTCACAGATATTTATAGTTATTTGCCCATTGAAATGCATCCAATGGCAAAAAGTATTTGTGAATCTTTTGAAATTTCTGCTAAACGATTAATAGATTTAGGACTTTCATATCTTTCGTTAGATAGAGCAACGTCTACTTTGTCTACAGGAGAACGTCAAAGAATGCAACTTTCTCGTGCAGTTCGAAACAGGACAACGGGAGTTCTATATGTTCTCGATGAGCCATCTATTGGATTGCATCCTTCGAATATTTTGGGATTAAAAGGAGTTATTAATGATCTTGTTTCAGATGGAAATTCAGTTGTCTTGGTAGATCATGATATTCAAATATTAAAAGAATCAGATTGGTTAATTGAAATGGGGCCTGGAGCAGGAGTAAATGGAGGAGAAGTAATCGATGAAGGAACTATATCTGAAATAGAAAACAATGAAAAATCTAAAATTGGTCCTTTCTTTTCAGGAAAATCAAATTTCATAAAAAAGAAAATTGTGGATTCTTCTTCAATTTTTGAAAAAGGAAAAATCCATCTTTCCATATCAAATATACACACTGTAAAACCTCTAGAAGTTGATTTTCCTAAAGGAAGATTAACTGCTATTACAGGAGTCTCTGGATCAGGAAAAACTACTATGATTCTCGAAAGTCTTGTTCCTGCATTAGAATCGATAACTTTAGGTAAAAAGTTGCCTGAACATATAATTTCTATTGATGCTCCTGGAATTGAAAACGTAAAACTCATAGATGCGTCTCCTATTGGAATTAATGTTCGATCAACAGTAGCGACATATGCAAATATTCATGACGAATTGAGAAAAATTTATTCTCAAACTCAAGACGCAAAGGAAAATAATCTTAAACCAGGAGACTTTTCATATAATACAGGCAAATTAAGATGTTCTACATGCGATGGAACAGGATCTATCAGTCTTGATGTGCAATTTTTACCTGATGTAAATATTCCATGTCCAAATTGCAAAGGATCAAGATATTCTGAAGACACTTATAATATAAAATATAAGAATAAATCGGGAGAATCATATTCTTTGCCTGAACTTATGGGAATGAATGTAAATACTGCATTAGAATTTTGTAAAGATATGAAAAATATTCGTCAAAAGCTTGAGATTCTTAAAGATATTGGTCTAGGATATCTTACATTAGGAGAAGAAACTCCGAGTTTATCAGGAGGAGAATCGCAAAGATTAAAACTTGCAAGTGAAATGAAAAAATCTCAATCGAATTCTGTTTTTATATTCGATGAGCCCACAATAGGATTACATCCATTAGATGTAAAAACTCTTTTCGATGTATTTCAATCTTTGATTAACAATGGAGCAGCAGTAATAGTAATCGAGCATGACCTAGATATAATACGAAATGCCGATTACATAATAGATATGGGCCCTGAAGGAGGAGAAGATGGAGGAAGAATAATTGCCTTTGGTTCTCCTGATGAAATAAAAAAATGTAGTTCAAGTGTAACAGGAAGGTATTTGTAAGAGAGATATTGTGAAAATTAACATTATTAAAATAAAAGATTATGTAACGAAATCAAATCTTCCATTTTGTGATTATGTAATTAATCCGTATGTAGGATGCACACATGCGTGCAAATATTGCTATGCTAGCTTTATGAAACGATTTACTGGTCATACGGAAGAATGGGGAAAATTCATTGATGTGAAATTATGCGATAAACCTTTAAACAAGAAAAAATTAACAGGTAAGACAGTTTTCCTTTCTTCAGTAACAGATCCCTATAATCTATTAGAAAAGAAGTATGAGATAACAAAAAAGATACTTGAACAAATAATTGATATTGATTGTTGTCTATATATATCTACAAAATCTTCTCTGATCATAAGAGACATAGATCTATTAAAAAAATGTAGTAATGTTATTGTAGATATATCTCTTAATACGTTGGATGAAAAATTTCGCAAAGATATGGATAATGCGGCGAGTGTACAGCAGAGATTAGATACTTTGAAAATACTTCATGATAATGAAATATATACAGCTCTTTTTATATCTCCATGGTTTCCAGAAATAACAGATTTCAAGGCATTAATTCAAGCTACAAAAGAATATGTGAATGAATATTGGTTTGAAAATTTGAATCTAAGAGGAGATTATAAAAAACGAATATTGAATTACATCGCAAAATATCATCCAAAACTTATAGAACTCTACGATGATATCTATCGTCATAATAATATCGAATATTGGAAACAAAAAGAAAAAGAATTTATAGAATACTGTGATATGAATAGAATTCGTTTTATAAATGCCTTAAATCATTCGAAATTAGTTACATATAAAAAGAGTAAAAACTAAACTTTTTATATAGATTAAGGAAAAATACGTGTGAAAAATAATTTTTTCACTATTTAAATCAATTTAAATATACAAACAGTTGTTATGCCTCGATTTTTATAATTTGGACTTTTTATTTTATTATAATTTCATCCATAAAAATATTGACATTTTCAGTCGAATTGATGTATAATTGTATCAGATTAGCAAGGAGGTATGCGAAATGATTAATTTGTTCGTGAAATTATTCGTTTTTGTAGGATCTTTTTGCCTAGTTTTAGTTAATGGACGAACTATGCGGGGTAGTTATTCAGATTGTATACAATAAATTGGGATGTACGTGATTGTTATTTGTGCGTTGTATGTTTCTGAATGTCTACCTTCTTTTGATTCTATCTTTTTGGATAGAATTTTTTGTTTTGCTTAAAATTTAAAAAGGAGAATAAAAATGATTAAAATAGAAAAGAAATATATATTCATAATTATGTCAGCAATTTTAGTTTCGGCCATTTCAATACTTTTTATAATTAAACGTCAGTCAGATGATTCTTATATTAAAATCGGAGTTTTGATGCCACTAACAAAATCAAATGCTCAGTTTGGGATTAATACTAAAAATGGAATAGACATGTATATTAATGAAATCAACAACTCTGGTGGAATTAATGGCAAGAAAATCAAATGTATTGAATTCGATGATGAAGGAGATCCTGCTAAAGCTGTTTCAGGATATAACTTTCTTAAAGATAAAAATGTTTCGGCAGTGATCACCGGAGCTGCTAGTGCTACTTCTTTAGCTGTCGTAGAAGAAGCAAAAAAAGATAACATTCCAGTTATAATTACTACCGCCTCTGCTGATGGAATTACGTATAATTCAGAAAATAAGGAATTATTTCAAAATGTGTTCAGAATTGGATTTACGAATTCTTTTCAGAGTGAAATAATGGCAAAATTCGCAAAAGAAAAAGGAGTAAAGAATGTCGCAATTCTTTATAGTGCCGAAGATGATTATTCATCTGGATTAAAAGATGCATTTATAAAAGAATGTGGATCGTTAGGAATCAATATTTGTGCGGTTGAAAATTTCTCTATGAATTCAGTGGACTTTCAAGGACAACTAGGAAGTATTAAGGATAAAAATCCTGATTTAATATTCGTTCCTTCATATTACGAAATAGATGGATTAATAGTTCAACAAGCTAGAAATTTAGGGATTTCCTGCCCAATTGTAGGAACAGATTCATGGAGTGGTATTTCTGATTCCACGTCCGATGTTTCATCGTTAAACAATTGTTTCTATTGCAGTTCATTTTCCTCAGATGATCCTGTATCCAAAAAATTTGTTGAGGATTATAAAAATAAATTTCAACAGGATCCAAATATGCTTTCGGCAGGTGGATACGATGCGGCTAAAGTTTTAGTTTCTTCAATTATGTCATCTTTAGAGGGAAACCTAAAAATTAACTCAGATAACTTTAGAAACTCTATTGTAAATAATTTAAAAAATACTAATGTAGATTGTATTTCTGGAAATATAACTTTTGACAAGTTTCATAATCCTAAAAAACAAGCAATTATCATTCAAATCAAAGATGGTAAAAAGCAATTTTATCAAAAAATATAGGAGGTAATTTAAATGCAGAGAATAATTAACGCTCTTCAATTAGGATCTATTTATGCATTGATATCTTTGGGATACAGTATGGTTTATGGAATTATCTCTCTTATTAATTTTGCTCATGGAGAAGTTATAATGCTCGGAGGATATATTTCAATTTTATGTATATCCTCTGGGATTTCTCCCTCTTTAAGTTTAATTTTAACTATTTTGGGATGCGTTTTAATTTCGTTTTTAATTGAAAAAATAGCTTATAAACCTTTGAGACATGCTCCTAGAAATTCTATATTTATAACTGCTATAGGAGTTTCTCTATTTTTGCAAAATATAGCACAGATTATATTTTCTGCAAATGGGAGATCTTTCCCAAACTCAAATTTTTTTTCAAGTATATCATTTAATTTTTTTAATTCTAATGTCAGTTTTGTATCTTTAATTACGATTATAATTTCAATTTTATTGATGATTGCATTAGATGTAATAGTTAAGTATTCAAAATTAGGAAAAGCTATGAGAGCTGTTTCAGAGAATATGCAGACTTCGAGATTGATGGGAATTGATATAGATAAGGTTATTTCATTTACGTTTGCTATTGGTGCTTCATTAGCGGGAATCGGATCCATTCTTTACTTTAATAAATATCCGGTTGTTAGTCCTATGTCAGGATATATGCCTGGAATGAAAGCATTTATAGCTGCAGTTTTAGGTAAAATAGGATCCATTAGAGGAGCTGTGTTTGGTGGATTTATTATCGGGTTTATTGAAATTTTTTCTATTTCAGTTGGATTAGGGACTTGGCTAGATGCTATAGTTTTTGGAATTTTGATTTTAACCTTGATATTTAAACCTTCTGGTATCTTAGGGAAAAAAGTCGTAGAGAAGGTGTAATATGAATAATTTTAGAAAAAGTATATTCAGTTTATTGATATCTATTGTATCGTTAATTTTAGGAAATTTAATAATAAACAGTGGATTAGTTTCAAGTTCTTATAAATCCATAATTTTTCAAATTGGAATCTATTTAATTGCATCCTTTTCATTGAATTTTACTTTAGGATATTTAGGAGAATTCACATTAGGCCATGCTGGATTCCTTGCTATTGGAGCATATACGTCTGCGTTGTTGGTAAAAAATGGGATTAACTTTATTATTACAATTATAATTTCTGCAATTATTTCTTTGTTATTAGGATATATTATTGGTTTTTTATCAAGCCGCCTCAGAGGAGATTATCTTGCTATTTCATCTCTAGGATTAAGTGAAATTATAAGAATATGCATAGTCAATATAGATATTTTTGGTGGTCCAAAAGGACTTAAATCCATTCCTAAATATTCAAGTTTCTTAGTAATATTTTCATTTGTAATATTAACTTTTTTAACATTTAATTTGATATTAAATTCAAAACATGGAAGAGCAATAATATCCATACGAGAAAACGAAATCACATCGAAATCTTTAGGGATTAACACAAATAAATATAAGATTTTAGCATTTTGTGTATCAGGTTTTTTCGCAGGGATATCTGGAGCCTTATGGGCAGGAAACCAGGGAATTTTGACTCCTGGAGAATTTGGATTTATGAAATCCGTTGAAATTTTAGTAATGGTTATACTTGGTGGAATAGGATCTATGTCTGGGTCAGTTATATCAACTAGTTTATTAGTTTAATTCCCGTTAATATTTCAGATGTTTATTCCAGGAATGAATAAGTACAGGATGGTAATTTATTCTTTGATTTTAATATTGATAATGATATTTAGACCATCTGGAATTATGGGCAAAAAAGAGTTTTCTTTGTTTAAAATGAGGAGGGATAAAAATGAATAATTATGTTTTGGAATGCAAAGATTTAAATTTATCCTTTAAAGGACATCATGCGGTCAAAGATTTTAATTTAAAGGTAGAAAAAGAAAAAGTTTATGGATTAATTGGGCCTAATGGAGCAGGGAAAACCACAGTTTTGAATCTTTTGACTAAAGTTTATAAACCAAATTCAGGATTTATGTTATTAAATGGAAAAGATACTAAAAAAATGAGCTCTATTCAAATAAATAAACAAGGAATAGCTCGCACATTTCAGAACATTAGATTATTTAAAGAAATGACTGTTTTAGAAAATATAATGGTAGGATTTCATAACGATCTAAAATATAGTTTGTTAGATTCAGTTTTTAGAACTCCGAAATACTTTTCAGAAGAAAAAAGGATAAAAGATAAATCTATTGATCTTCTTTCTATTTTTAACATGGAAGATAAAGCGGATACTTTATCAAAAAATTTATCTTATGGAGCACAACGCAGAGTTGAAATTCTTCGTGCTTTATCTACTTCTCCATCTGTTCTTCTCTTAGATGAACCTGCTGCAGGTATGAACTCTTCTGAAACATTAAATTTGTTTAACGTGATTAATAAAATAAAAGATAAATTTAAAATATCGTTTATAATTATAGAACACAATATGAATTTCATAATGAAAATTTGTAATTATATATATGTTTTGAATCAAGGAAAAACAATAGCTCAAGGTAAACCTGAAGAAATACAAAATAATAAGGAAGTTGAATCTGCATATCTTGGAGGACAATATGTTGAAGGTAAATAAGATTAATGTATTCTATGATAATATTCACGCTATTCAAGACTTAAGTTTAGAAGTGTATGAAGGAGAAATAGTATCGTTAATAGGAGCAAATGGAACGGGAAAAACTACTACTTTGAATGCAATTTCAGGATTAAAAAAAATAAAGTGTGGAGAAATTAAATTTTGTGGTCAAAACATAGAGAATAAATCTCCAGAAAGCATATTGAAATTAGGATTAGCACATGTGCCAGAAGGACGAAAAATTTTCGAAAAAATGACAGTTTTGGAGAATTTAGAAATAGGAGGATATATTAAGAAAAGATCAAATAAAATAGAAGAAATTTATGAAATATTTCCTATTTTAAAGGAAAGAAAACATCAAATTGCAGGTACTCTTTCTGGAGGAGAGCAGCAAATGTTAGCTATTGGTAGATCTCTCATGTCTGAACCTAAATTTCTTATGCTAGATGAACCAACTATGGGATTGTCTCCGAAATTTGTTAAACAAGTTTTTGAAGTTATAAAATCTCTTTTAAGATCAAAAATTACAATTTTTCTAATTGAGCAGAATGTAAATATTGCATTATCTGTTTCAAATAGATCATATGTGATTGAAAATGGGAAAATAGTTTTGTCAGGGAACTCAAATGAATTAATTTCAAAAGAAGAAATTAAAAAATCTTATTTGGGAATATAGTCATGCTGAAATTGTATCATATTTTTTCATTCTGTGTCTTAAAATCCATTTGTTGTGTCGGTAAAAGTTAAGAAAATAAAATATTTCTAAATTAAACATAAAATTTTTTAAAAATACGCCTTTTCTTTTAAGAAAAGGTATCTTGTAACAAATATCAAAGTTTGACTTATATATTTAAGCAAAAAAGTATTATCAAATAATTCGTCTTTGATATCTTCAAAATAAAACTTCGATGCACCAGTAGCAGTAGATTTTCTTTCAAGATCTATAAATTTGCTATCTCTTTGACCAACATCACAAGTAAGAGCAATAATTTCTGCTCCTTCATAATTTTCTTTGAGCCACGAAATACATATAGATGTATCTAATCCACCTGAGTAAAGTAAAACAATTTTCATAATATCACCTCAAATTAATTTTGTTTAAAAAATACAATAATTTATCTACGCAAAAGCCGCACAATAACGCAGTAACTACAGTAATAGGTCCAAATTTCCCACCTAAACAAATTCCGCAAATAAGGGCAGACAAATCCACACAAAGCTTCATTTTTCCGAAAGATTTTCTAAATTTTTCTGATAGTATCAAAGAAAAAGCTATCCACGGATTAACTCCTACATTAGACCATACAAATAATGCAACTGCAATTATATAAATAATAACTCCAAAAATAGCAAATAAAATTTTAAGATTCAAACTTTCTGGTATAACCAAAAGTGATAGAAATAAATTTATAAAAAATCCCATTGCGCAAGAATAAATAATTGTTCCGATATTTACATATTTTTTATCTATAAAAAACACAATCACAGTTAAAATCAAATTGATAACATTGGTAGTTATTCCAACATCAAAATTAAAAGTTTGACTTATTCCTCTAAACAAGGTAACTACTGAGTTTGTTCCAAATCCTGATCTGATACAAAAAGCTGAGCTTAATCCAAAAAGAAATACGCTAAATAAACAAATCAATACTCTTTTTAATTTTTTCATCGTCGTCTTCAAAATTTTAACCAAATTTTTTATTCAATTTAGAATTAATGCTCATTATAATCTACCTACTTACAAAATTTTAGATAAAAATTCTTTTATACGTTCATGTCTTGGATTTTCAAAAAATTCATATGGAGTTTCATCTTCTAAGATTTTACCGTCATCCATGAACAAAATCCTGCTTCCTATTTTTCTTGCTATTTCTACATCTATACCAGTAACTTCTCCATTTTTTAGAAACTCAAACGGAGAAAAATCAGCGCTAGTTCCCATTGTTATATATTCCTTTGATTTAATCATGCTAATATCTTTTGAATTATTTATCTATTTCTGCATGACACATAACTGTGAATAAAAAACAAATAAAAAACATAAATAATTTAATGATTTTATCTAATATATTTATGGTGTCCGCGCTCTCATCCCAATGATTAATCATTTGGGTTTTCTCGCGCGGACACCATAAGATTTACTATATGCCTTGTATCTGTCTTTATGTGCCTGATAATAATCTTTCCTATATTTTTTTATTTTTTCTTTGCGTGACTGGTAATAAGACCTTTGGTATTCTTTAGTCTCCTCTTTTTTTTTAAAATTGTCGCCCAAATACTCATCAATATCATAATTATCATCAACGCCAAACGGGCAAGGGGTCTTGCAGTCCTAAAGAGGGCATTTAAAACATAAGCAATCTTTAGCTTCAAATTCCATAAAACCACCAATAAAAAAAGACACTTAAAAAAGTATCTTTTTGTGATTCATTATATTTTTCATTATAATCTAACAAGCGTAACTTGGGATTGCGGGTTTATTGCTTCTAATCTTACTTTCTCAGTAAGGGAACGAGGTGATAATATGCTAGATTGGTTCATTTTCTTTATTGAATTAATCACCTTGATAATCCAAATTTTGGAATACAAGAAAAGCAACCGCGCCGTGAACGTGGTTGTTATCGTCGTAAAACTATAAACAGTGATAAACCCGTGACCAGATTACGCTTATTATTATACTCACTAATAAGAAAAAAATCAAATCGGAGCTTTGAAAAAATCTTCTATTGTTGCTTTGCTTATTCCACATGGGTTTTTCCCTGATTTTCAAATCGTTTGAATTAAAAATCCACTAGCCTGATCTAAGAAATAGTCTTGCTGTAAAAGATACGTTGCACATATAAGACTTACGACCATATCAACTTTACCATTTGATTTTTTCTTATTTACATAAAGGTTTTTGTTTGTGTCATAAGTACATTTCGCATTTTGAAAATTAATTTCCAACAAAGGGTTGTTAGCATAAAGAAACTCTTGTGCTAAAATTTTTTCTTTTAGCAACTTTGTCGGAGGGTGTAACACAGAACTGTGCTGCCTTATTTCGACAACGTTATACCCTGCGTTTTCCAGTTTCTGTGCACTCGAAAGGGCGTTGTATCTGTCATACCCGGCATTGCTAAAAGTGAATAGATAAAAAGAAGTCACGATACAACAATAAGTTTTGCGATAAAAATGAGCTAGATAACGACGTAGAATATGATTCATTCGTTCTACAATGTAAGTATGTGCTTTACCGACAAGACGCTTATGCCTTAGAATATATCATAAACTGAATATTGATCAGTAGCATAAAATCTAGCATCAATGTGAGAAATGTTTTCACAAAGATTCTCAAAACTCTTAGAGCTCCGATCTCCTACATAGAATCCAACAAGTCTTTTAGTCTTTCTGCTTACAGCAGTCCAAAGCCATATTTTTTTTTGAGCTTATACACATTTCGTCGAGCTCTAGAATATCTACGTTCTGACGCTGCTTGGGAATATTCTTAAATTTAGAAGCGAATTTTTTAACCCAATTAATAACAGATACATGACTGACACCCATCAATCGTTCGATTCTTCTGAATCCATTGCCCTCCAAATAATACTTAATGGCTTTTAGTTTAATATGATTAGGGTAACCATTCTTACTGCCAATGTAACTGTATCCACAATATTTACACTTATATCGTTGTTTTCCTTTCATAAATCCATTCTTCACTTTTTTTTCCCCACATTTTGGGCATTTCTTTTCTTCTATCATTCTTTCATTCTATCTTATCTATTCGCTTTTAGCAATGCCCCAACGTGACAAAAGAATTGATTTTTCATCTCTTGTAATATACAATGAGAGTAACGTATTCGGAATAGTTGTGTTCATTATAAATAAAAGGAGACAAATTTGAATAAGGTCAATGAAAATGCAGAAGTAAATTCTGTTGAAAAGCTCGTTAAGAAAAGGATTTCTGCTCCTGCTAGATCATCTTTGAAATCTATTAAAGTTGTTTTTCTTGGAGGATTAAACCAAATAGGGAAAAACATAACCGCTATTGAATATGGAGAACATATTCTGATAATAGACTGTGGTACTGCATTTCCTGACACTACTATGTTAGGAATAGATTTAGTGATTCCTGATTTTTCTTATTTGGAAAAAAACAAGGAGAAGATATGTGGTCTTGTAGTCACCCATGGACATGAAGACCATATTGGAGCAGTTCCATATCTTATCAAAAAATTGAATATCCCTATTTATTCCACTCCATTGACAATAGGGTTAATTTCTTTAAAGCTGAAAGAGCATAAGCTTTTTGGAAATGCCAAGCTATTTAAATTCAGAGCAGGGCAGTCATTTAATGTTGGTCCATTCGGGGTAGAATTTATTCATATTAATCACTCTATTCCTGATGCTGTTGGATTATCTATTTCTACCTCTTTGGGAAAGATAATTCATACGGGAGATTTCAAGATAGATTGTACTCCTGCCAAAGGACAAATGATTGATCTGGCTCGATTCGCTGATCTAGGAAAAGAAAATGTTCTTCTTCTTATGGCAGATTCTACTAACGCTGATAGGCCCGGATATACGAAATCTGAAAAAATTATCGATGAATCATTTGAATTTTTGTTTCAAAAAGCAGGGAATAAGAGAATAATTATAGCTACGTTTGCTTCAAACATAGGAAGAATTCAGCAAATAATAAATTGTGCTGTTAAATATAAGCGCAAAGTTATGTTTTCTGGGCGAAGTATGCTAAATTATGTATCTGTAGCTCTTGAATTAAATTATATAAATGTCCCTGAGGGAATAGTTGTTGATATAGATAGCATAGGAAGATACCAACACAAAGATATAGTCGTGGTGACTACTGGTAGCCAAGGAGAGCCTATGTCTGCTCTTTATAAAATGGCATATTCTGAGCATCGCAAATTAGAGGTAGGAAACGACGATTTTATCATAATATCTGCTCATCCTATTCCGGGAAATGAAAAAATGGTTAATTCTGTTGTTAATGAACTTATGAAACTAGGATGCGAAGTCATATATGAGTCTATGTATGAAGTTCATGTTTCCGGACACGCTTGTCAAGAAGAATTAAAGATTATTCATTCTCTAGTAAAACCAAAATTTTTTATTCCTGTTCATGGAGAATGTAAACATTTGCTAAGTCATGCATCTATTGCAAAAAATATGGGATTGATAGATGATAATGTATTGATTGCGGATGTTGGAGATGTTATAGAGGTTGCTCCTTCAGGAATCAAAAAATCTGGAACGGTTCCATGTGAACTAGTGATGGTAGATGGGTCTGGTATTGGAGATGTTGGTAGTGTAGTATTAAATGATAGAAAACATCTTGGAGAAGACGGCATTATAGTTTTGGTAGCTACTTTAAAATTAAAAGAGAAAAAAATCATTGCAGGACCTGATATTTTTTCTAGAGGATTCGTTTATGTTAAAGAATCGGAAGAATTGATGTCATCAGCTAGAAAATTAGCTATAAAAACTATTTTGACTTGTTTTGAACATCCTGAATGTGATTGGAATTTCTTAAAGACTCAGTGCAGAGATGCTTTTTATAAGTTCTTTTATGATAAAACAAAAAGGAAGCCAGTCATCTTACCTGTTATTTCAGAAGCTAAGAAAAACATATAAGGAGAAAATATGAAAGTTATTCTTATAGCAGATGTCAAAGGAAAAGGGAAAAAAGGAGATATTGTAGAAGTTCCTAGAACTTATTATGTCAATTACTTGTTACCAAACAAGAAGGCGAAAGAAGCAACTCAGGGATCTCTTCAAGATCTAAAAAATCAAGAATCATCTCAGCAGCATCAAATGAATCTTAAAAGAGAGGATGCTATATTAGTAAGAGACAAAATCAATGGTCAATCTGTCGATATAGTTTCTGAAGTTGGTCCTACTGGAGTATTACATGAATGTATCACTTCATCTAAAATAGGATCTCTTATTGAGGAAAAGTTCAACGTTAAGGTAGATAGACGAAAAATTAATATCGTTGGATGCGAACATGGAATCAGATCTTCTGGAAGTTTTTCTGCATCTGTTGAATTTTTACCCGATGTCTGCGCTAATATTTTTGTAAATGTTAATTAATTGGAGTATTTATGGAAGATTTTATATCTTATGCAAAATCATTGATGGATAAATCTATTAACTATCTTATTGAACAATATAAATTAGTTAAAGTAGGTAGACCTAATCCCGCAATTTTAGATAAGGTTTTTATAGATTATTATGGGTCGAAAACTCCTTTACCTCAGGTCGCATCTATAAGTATAGAAGGAAGAAGTATGATTGTTAAGCCTTGGGATGCTTCTATCTTGTCTTCTATAGATAAAGAAATTCAGAAAGAAAATTTAGGAGTTAATCCTCAGAATGATGGAGATAAAATACGCTTGAATTTTCCTCCACTGACATCTGAAGAGAGAGAAAAAGTTTCAAAGCAGGCGTCGGAACTTGCAGAAAATTCTAAAATTGCAATTAGAAACTCCAGACAGGAAGTAAAATCAAAAATAGCAAGTTCCAAAAAGTCGAAAGAAATTTCAGATGATGACGCTAAATCCGCTGAATCTAAATTGCAGGATTTGACAAATTCATATAATAAAAAAATAGATTCTATTAAAGAAGCCAAGATAAACGAAATAATGGAGGTTTAATGCTTCCAAAACATGTTGCTGTAATTATGGATGGTAATGGCAGATGGGCGAAATCTCGTGGAATGATTCGCTCATTTGGGCATGCTGAAGGAATTAAATCTGTTGAAAGAATAGTAAGTTATTCCAATAAGATAGGAATAAAATTTTTAACTCTTTATGCTTTTTCGACTGAAAATTGGAATAGATCGAAATCTGAAGTAGATTTTTTGATGAAAATTTTTAAAGAAAAATTAACCAAGTTAATTTCTGATGAAAGAAATTTCAAATATCGTTTAATAGGAAAAAAGGAAAGAATCAGCAAGGATATAATAGATCTTTCTAATGCATTAGAAGAAAAAACGAAATTTAATGATGGAATCAATCTTAATATTGCGTTTAATTATGGTTCAAAAGAAGAAATAATTGATGCCTCCAAAAAGATTGCTCGAGATTATAAATCTGGAGTTTTGGAAAGTTTAGACTCTCTAAATGAAAATAATTTTAACGATTACTTGTATACTCATGATCAACCTGATGTAGACTTGCTAATTCGCACTGGATCAGAGAAACGTCTATCAAATTTTCTGCTTTGGCAATCCTCTTATGCAGAGCTAGTTTTTGTAGATACTTTATGGCCTGATTTTTCTGAATCGGATTTCGACAAATGTATAGAAGAATTTGAATCTAGAAACAGAAGATTTGGGAGAGAAAAATAATTTATTAAGTTCAGTGAGGTGTTATTAATGATTGATTATGGATTAAAAAATAAAGTAGTTTTAATTACGGGAGTGAACAATCCTCAAGGTATTGGAGCCACTACAGCACTTGCATTCGCTCGTGAAGGAGCAAAAATTGTTTTAGTATATAAAAAAATTATTAGGCAGTTTGATAAAAATAAAGTTAATGAAAACGGGATTGATAAGTATTATGAAGCAAATGCGGGAGATGCAAAATTTGTAGAAAATAAACTTAAAGATATAAATTCAGATTATATAATTTTAGAAAAAGATATTTCCAATGAGAGTGATGTAAAAGAAATTTATCTAACTATCATGGAACGATATGGAAAGATAAATATTCTGGTTAATAATGCTGCTGTCGATGATGAAAATGGATTTGATACTATAGAAAAAATTACTCAAAATGTTATAGATAGTACGTTTGCCGTTAATGTTCGAGGAAGTATTTTGATGATGAGAGAATTTATCAAACATCGACAAAATTACGGAAGAATTATCAATATTTCTACAGATGCATCACAAATTTTTGCAGGTCAAATTACTTATGGAGCAAGCAAAGCGTCTTTAGAAGCTCTGACTAGAAGCATTGCTCTTGAGGTCGCTAAGTATGGAATTACTGTAAACTGCATTTCTCCAGGCCCTACACAGACTGGATGGATTGATTCCAATATGGAAAAATCAGTAATTTCATTGATTCCAATGAGAAAATTAATTCAACCTGAAGATATTTCAGATTCTATTTTATTTTTAGCAAGTGAAAAAACAAAAATGATTACTGGACAGGTTATAAAGGTTTCTGGTGGGCATGCATTATAAATAACTATAATGGCAATAAAAATATTTTTATCAAATTTTCTACTTTGGCAATCCTCTTATGCAGAACTGGTTTTTGTAGATACTCTATGGCCTGATTTTTCTGAATCAGATTTCGACAAATGTATAGAAGAATTTGAATCTAGAAACAGAAGATTTGGAAGAGTTAATTAATAATAAAAAGGGAAAAATGATTATATTAATTGCAGGTGCATCTCATACAGGAAAAACTTTATTAGCTCAAAAATTGCTTGAAAAATATAAACATCCATATTTATCAATAGATCTCTTAAAAAGGGCATTGCAAAAACAGAATAGATAAGATAGAATGAAAGAATGATAGAAGAAAAGAAATGCCCAAAATGTGGGAAAAAAAAAGTGAAGAATGGATTTATGATAAAGAAAACAACGATTCAGTTTATGATATCATTCCAAGGAATAAGCGTCTTGTCGGTAAAGCACATACTTACATTGTAGAACGAATGAATCATATTCTACGTCGTTATCTAGCTCATTTTTCTCGCAAAACTTATTTTTGGTCTAAAAGTCTTAACGTGATTATCAATTCTACTTTTTTATTTTTGTATCGTTACTTCTTTTTATCTATTCACTTTTAGCAATATCCAATCTTGATACCTGACATACACTTCATTTTTTGGTACAATATGTATGGTATCCTTTTACCTTTAAATATCAAAGTTCTATTGCACTGGAGGGATGACTATGAAACGATTAAATAAATCAATCGAAGATGATGTATCGAAGAAAAATGAAATAGAAAAAGTGAAAACGCAAGAACATATGCCTGTTGTGGCTCTAAGAGGAATGGTAATGTTTCCCAATATGGTTCTTCATTTTGATGTTGGGAGACGTTGTTCGATTCTAGCTCTAGAAAATTCTTTGAAAGGAAATCAGAATGTATTCATAGTTTCTCAGAAAGATGTTAAAACTGATAATCCTCGTATTAACGATATTTACAAAGTAGGAATAGTTGCTCGAGTTAAACAAATTATTCGACAACCTGGAGGAGTTATTAGAGCGTTAGTAGAAGGAATTAGAAGAGGAAAAATTGATAACATTATGTCTGAATCTCCTTTTATGGTCGCTAATATTCAATATTTAAATGAGCTTATAGATCAACATGATATTTCATCTAAAGCATTGGAAAGAAAATCAAAAGAATTATTTATGGAGTATTTGAGTGTTTCTCCTAAGGTTTCTCCTGATCTAATAATTGCAGCTCACGCAATTAAGGACCTTGGACAAATTGCTGATTTCATTGCATCGAATATTCCATTAGATTATGAGGATAAACAACGAATATTAGAAGAAGTTCGAGACAAAAAACGTCTGGAACTGGTTGTTTCTCTTTTATCTAATGAGCTTGATATTTTGAAAATGGAAAACAAGATAGCTATTAGATTAAGGAAAAATATGGATGATAAACAACGGGAATATCTTCTTCGTGAACAAATGAAAGTTATTTCAGAAGAATTGGGAGAAGAAGAGGATGATCCTTCTTATGAAGCGAAAAAGTATGAAAAGAAATTGAAAAAATTGAAATTGAAAAAATCTAATTTTAATAAATTGATGGAAGAAATTAATCATTTTTCAAAAATGTCTTTTGCTTCAGGAGAATCTACTATTTTACGCAATTATTTAGATTTTTGTTTAGGATTACCTTGGAATAGAGAATCTAAAGATAATGATGATATATCTAAAGCAGAGAAAATTTTAGACAAAAGCCATTACGGATTAGATTTTGTTAAGGAGAGAATAATAGAGTTTTTATCTGCTAGAAAATTATCTAACAATGCAAGTTCTCAAATATTATGCCTTGCTGGACCTCCTGGAACTGGTAAAACTTCTATTGCTAAATCATTGGCTAAAGCAATGGGAAAAAAATATATAAGAATTTCTCTTGGGGGAGTCAATGATGAAGCTGAAATTAGAGGACATCGTAAAACTTATATCGGTGCTATGCCTGGAAAAATTATGTCATCTATCAAAAAAATAAACGTAAGAAATCCTATGATCCTGTTAGATGAAATAGATAAAATATCTGCACACCATCATGGGGATCCTGCTGCAGCCTTATTGGAAGTTTTAGATTCTGAACAAAATAAAGAATTTAATGATCATTTTGTTGATCTCGATTTTGATCTTAGTGATGTGTTTTTTGTAGCCACCGCTAATGATATATCTAATATTCCTGGGCCGTTGCTTGATAGATTAGAAATAATTACTCTTTATAGTTATACTCATGAAGAAAAATTTAATATTGCAAAAAAATTTCTGATTTCAAAGCAAATGAAAAAAAATGGATTAAATTCTAGAAATTTCAAAATCAATGACGAATGCGTTCATACTCTGATAGATAATTATACGAGAGAAGCTGGAGTTCGAGACTTGGAACGAAAATTATCTAAAATTATGAGAAAAGCTGCTAAATCAATTGTTACTGGAGATTCCAAAAAGATATTAGTTAATGAAAAAACTATGCTGGAAATGTTAGGACCTAAGAAATTTAAAAAAGATAAAATTTCTGATCATGGAGAAATAGGGGTAGTTCGTGGGTTAGCGTGGACTGCAGTTGGTGGAGAATCTCTTCCCATTGAAGTTTCTCTTATGAAAGGAAAAGGGAAAGTTCAGGTTACTGGTTCTCTTGGAGATGTTATGAAGGAATCCGCCCAACTCGCTGTTAGTTATATAAGGAGTAATTCTGAAAAATTAGGAATAAAAAACGATTTCTATGAAAATACTGACATTCATATTCATGCTCCCGAAGGAGCTGTGCCTAAAGATGGTCCTTCTGCAGGAGTAACCATGACTACTGCTCTTGTTTCAGCATTGAGTAAAATTCCTGCTAAGCAAGATGTTGCTATGACAGGAGAAATAACTCTTAAAGGAAAAGTTCTTCCAATAGGAGGATTACGAGAAAAAACTATGGCTGCTTATAGGGCAGGAGTGAAAACGGTAATTATTCCTGAAGAAAATGAAAGCGATTTATCAAAACTAGACAAAACAGTTAAAGACAATATTCATTTCGTGCTTGCATCTGATTTGGACTCTGTATTCGATGCTGCTCTTGAAAAAAGATTTCCTATAACTTAAAGTTATATATAATTTTAAATGGCACTATAAAAATGAATACTCTATCCAGCGTCACCTGAGAAGACATCTATACACATTTCGTAATGCCGGTTATGTTCTAAGATAGTTGAAGAACATAAAAAGCATTTTGGAAAGTGTAACATGTAATACTGATAAATCCTCTCCGGCATGCCGGAGAGGGCTCGTCTTCTTTCGCAATATCGTTTGCTATTTTTCAAATAAACTATCGTAGGATACAACCCAATGTCGATTTTTCTTGACAAATTTATTTGTATATGTTACACTATAATCAATCAATAAAAGCGATATTGCTAAAAATATATAGAAGCTAATTCACGAGGAATTGCTTATGTTTTAAATGTGGCATAAAGAGTTAATACATTTTCTCCGGCGACGCCGGAAATGGGAGTTGAAGAATTACTCTTTTGAAAGACTAGTATTCTGATTTCTATATTGTTTTACAATATCATTATAGGAGTGAAAAATGGATAAGAAAACAATTGCTATTATATTAAGTATTTTTGCTTTAAATAAAGGAAATGTTTATGGATTAGGAGGCGATAATAATTTGAAATGGAAGAATATTCTAACATCTAAAGCTTTGCTTGTTCCTTTAGCTTTAGGTGGTGTTTTAGCATGTGGTTATTTCGTTCATAAAAAAATCACCAATAATGACTTAGATAATTTAAATTACGAAAAATATTCTTATGAATCAAAATCATTATTAAATAAGATTGAAATAGATGAAAGATTTTCTGATATAGATATTTCAGTTGGAGATGTTCCAAATACAGTTATTGACTATTATCAAAATGACAGAATGAAATATGAAATTTCTGAAGAAAACGGAACACTGAAAATAAAAAAATTAGCTAAACGGAGGATTAGTTTTTTTGGTAACACCTATGACCCACCAGTTCCAGGACCTTTGAAAATAATTGTTCCTAAAAACAAAATAGATTTCGATATATCTGGAGGTTTTGGAAATATGTCTTTAAAAAATTTAGAATCTTCAAATATAAAAGTTGATTGTAGTCACGGAAATATACGTTTGAAAAGTATAATAGCTGATAAAATCGATTTAAATAGTAGCTTTGGGGACATCAATTTTGAAAATTTAAATGCAAAAAATATTAAAATTGAAGGATCATATGGAGATGTATCTGGATCTTTAGTTGGGTCAGAGAAAGATTATTCGATTAGTTTTTCCACAAAATTTGGAAATTGTAATCTAAAAAATTCATCCTCAGGGACGAAGAGCTTAAGTGTAAATAGTTCTTTTGGAGATGTAGACATTAGTTTCGATAAATAAAAAACCTACCGTGGTAAGCTAACACGGTAGGGAAAATATATAATTTAAAGGAGTACGTTTCATTATATGTCATAAGGAATGTAAATGTCAACTGTTTTTTTCTAATTTTCGAAATTAAAAAAAAAATCTGGCAATTCTGATAGTTAGAAACTAGGGTGATCACGTTCTAGAGTAGTTCAAAAACACAAAAAGAAATTTTGGAATCTGGAAAATATAAAGTGTAATGCTGACAGATTTCTTCCGGCAACGCCGTTTGTTACTATAAATTTCAATATAAAATATACTAGAACATGAATCACTTTATATTGCTAAAAGTGAATAAAAATAGTTAATTTATGAAAAATTATCTCCGGAGTTAGCAACTGAAATAAAGAGCTTAATTTATCTTCTCCAGCATGCCGGAAGATATCTATCTATATTCAATGCCCACTTCCCATTATTGCAAAACTAAGGTATGAGATATAAACTTACATGGATTAAATTCATTTTTTGATATTAAAATAATTATTAGGATGTATAATGGATGTATTAATTATATTGATAATTGTGGCATTAGTTGTTTCCGTTATTGTCTTTTATTTTGTAAAGAAATTTCTCGTTGACAAAATGATAGACAAGCAGATATCAGATGCCCAAGAAAACTCTAAAAAGATTTTAGATGAAGCACAACGTCATGCTGAGTCAATTAAAACTAAAATGATTCTTGATGCTCATAATGAAATTCATAAATTCAAGGAAAATGCAGAAAAAGAATATTATGAAAGATACAAGGATATTCAGTTACGAGAAAGCAAAATCATGGAAAAAGAAGATGACCTTTCTAAAAAATCTAAGCAGATAGAATCTCTTGAATCTTATGTAAAATCTCAAATTTCAAAATCTGAAAAAGAATTAGAAAAAATAAGAGATATCAAAAAACGACAATTTGGAGAACTTGAAAAAATATCTAAAATGAGTTCTGAGAATGCAAAAAAAAAGATGCTTGATCTCATGGATAAAGAACTCGCTCATGAAAAAGCTCTTGCTATATATAAATTTGAAGAACATCTTAAATCTGAACAAGAAGAAATAGCAAAAAATATTATCGCTAACGCAGTTTTAAAATGCTCTGCTGATTATATATCTGATAATTCCATCTCAGTGATTAGACTTCCTAATGATGAAATAAAAGGATGCATCATAGGACGAGAAGGAAGAAATATTAGATCTATCGAATCTTTAGCAGGGGTAGACTTGATCATTGATGACACTCCTGAAACAATATCTATATCTTCTTTTGATCCTTATAAGAGAGCTATAGCTAAGAAGACTATCGAACTTCTTATTGCAGATGGAAGAATTCAACCATCTCGAATAGAAGAAATGTTTGAAAAATCCAAATCAGAAATTAACAAAGATATCAGAAATGAAGGTCAGAAAGTAGTCCTAGATCTTCAAATCTCTGAAATTCATTCCGAATTAATTAATTTAATAGGGAAACTCAAATATAGAACTAGTTATGGTCAAAATGCTCTTCAGCATTCCATAGAGGTGGCATATATCTCAGGATTCTTAGCTGCTGAAATGCAATTAGATGAGTTATTAGCTCGCAGATGTGGTCTTTTGCATGATATAGGAAAAAGTATGACTTATAATGTTGAAGGATCTCATGTAGATATTGGAGTTCAGATTTTAACAAAATATTCTGAATCTCCTGAAGCAATAAATACTGTGGCTTCTCACCATGGAGGATGTGCTCCTGAATCTCCTATTGCCATAATTGTTCAGGCAGCTGATACTATTTCTGCATCTCGCCCTGGAGCCAGAAAAGAAAATTTGGAAAATTATATTCAAAGAATTAAAAAAATAGAATCCCTAATTAATGAATTTGATTATGTAGAAAGATGCTATGCAGTTCAGGCAGGAAGAGAAATAAGGGTTATAGTTTCTCCTGAAAAAATTTCTGATGATGAAATGACAGTCTCTGCAAGAGAAATTTGCAAAAAAATTGAGGAAAATTTAAAATATGCAGGCCAAATTCGAGTATATATGACCAGAGAAAGCAAAGTAGTAGAGTATGCAAAGTAGGTGTTAGGTGAGAATATTAGCTATTGGAGATGTAGTAGGTCTTTTAGGATGTAAAATAATTAAAGAAAAATTGAAACAAATAAAAGAAGAGAATCAAGTAGATTTTGTTATTGCAAATGGAGAAAATTCAGCAGTAGGAAACGGAATAACAAAAAAATCAGCTGATTATTTATTTAGTGCAGGAGTAAATGTTCTCACAGGAGGAAATCATTCATTCAGAAAATATGACTATATAGATTATATAGATAAATCTCCTAGAATTTTAAGACCTGCAAATTATCCTAATGGAACTCCTGGAAAAGGATTTTCTATTTATAATTGCAAAGGATATAAAATTTGCATAATTAATATTCTGGGAATAGTTTTTTTAGAACCTTTAAATTGTCCTTTTGAATGTTTAGATAAAATAATAGAAGAAAATAAAGATTGCAAAATAAAGATTCTCGATTTTCACGCGGAAGCTACTGCAGAAAAACGAGCATTGGCATTCTATGCGGATGGTAGAATTTCAGCTATGTTTGGAACTCATACTCATGTTCAAACATCTGACGAGGAAATTTTTCCTAATGGAATGTCTTATATATCAGATATAGGAATGACTGGGGCTATTCATTCTGTTTTAGGAGTTAAACCTGAATGTTCTATTAAAAGAATGAAAAATAAAATTCCTTTAAAATTTGAACATAATAATTTTGGTCCATGCAAAATAGAAGGAGTTTGCATAGATATAGATGAAAACACTGGGAAATCCACATCTATTAAGAGAATTAGATATATATTTAACTAGGAGTATAATTTGGATTCTATTTATGACTATTTGAAAAATAAAAAAATAATTTTATTAGGATTTGGGAAAAGCAATTCAGCTATTGCAAATGTTTTGGATGATTTGAAAATAAATTTTGAAATTAGAGATAAAAACAATTGTTCAAATAAACTAAATTTTAAAAATTCAAAAGTAAATCATATATTTGGAGAAAATTATTCTGAAAACTTAGATTGTGATATAATTTTTAGATCTCCAGGAATAAGACCTGATATTGAAGGAATAAATTTGGCAGTTAGAAATGGAGCAATTCTTTCTTCTGAAATAGATCTTTTTATGAAATTTTGTCCTTCCAAAAATATTTTTGCAGTTACGGGAAGTGATGGAAAATCTACTACTACATCTATAATATATGAAATTCTTAAATCATCAGGAAAAAATGTATTTCTTGGAGGAAATATAGGAACTCCTATAATTTCTCAACTGAATAAAATATCATCAGACAGTTATGTTGTTCTCGAATTATCAAGCTTTCAACTAATGGATCTAAATATAAATCCTAAAATAGCAATTATATCTAACATTTCTGAAAATCATCTTGATTGGCATATAAATTTTAACGAATATGTATCATCTAAATTCAATATTTTTAAGAATAATCCAGAATTATTAGTGATTAACGAAGATGATTCTATATTGAATAAATTAAAAGGATCAAATATCAGATCATTTAGTTTAAATAATAAAGTTGAAAATGGATGCTATCTCAATGAAAATAAAGATATAATATTCTCTAACCACGGAAAAAGGTCAAAAATTATAAACTGCAAAGATATAAAAGTCCCTGGCATTCATAATATTTATAACTATATGGCTTCTATATCCGCTTGTTTTGATTTTGTATCTATAGATGATATAAAATATGTAGCACAAAATTTCTCAGGATTAAATCATAGAATTGAATTTATAGATGAAATAAACGGAGTAAAATATTATAATGATTCTATCGCTTCTACTCCTAATAGGGTGATAAAAGGATCATTGTCTGTTTTTCAGGATAATATTATTTTGATAGCAGGAGGATATGATAAACATCTCGAATTTGATAAATTTGCAGATATTGTATGTAACAAAGCAAAAGTGATAATATTAATAGGACAGACATCTGATAAAATAGAAAAATGTATAAATAATTCTAGTTTTGTCAAAAAACCTAAAATTTTTAAAGCGAGTAGTATGGCAGATGCTGTAAATTTAGCCAAATCAAATTCAGTGAAAAATGATATAGTTTTATTGTCTCCTGCATGTGCGAGCTTCGGAATGTATAATAATTTTGAAGAGCGAGGAATGGATTTCAAAAAATGTGTTTTAAATTTAAGAGAGGTATACAATGATTAGAAATCAATTTGTTAATTCTTGGATCAAAAAAATGGAAAATTTGTTATGTCCTGAAGAAGTTGTTTGGGTCACAGGATCTAACGAACAAATGGCTCTTTTATATAATATTGCTTGTGGAACTAAGGAATTGATTAAATTAAATGAAGATAAACTTCCTGGATGCTATTTACATAGATCCAATCAATCTGACGTTGCTCGAGTTGAAGACAGAACATTTATTTGTTGCAATAATAAAATTGATGCAGGATTCACAAACAATTGGTGGAATCCTTCTGAAGCTATCGACAAATTAACTTCTATAGCTGAAAAAAGTTATGAAGGGCGAATAATGTATGTTGTTCCTTTTTCTATGGGACGTCTTGATTCTGATTTCCATAAACTTGGAATTCAAATTACTGATTCTATTTATGTAGCTATTAGTATGACAATTATGGCTCGAGTTTCAAGAAGTGTTGAAAAGCAATTGAATGTAGCAGAAGAAAATTGGACAAAGTGTATCCATTGTTCTTGTTCATGTGATCCTGAAAATCGCTATATATGTCATTTTCCTGAACAAAATATGATAGTTTCAGTTAACTCTGCTTATGGTGGAAATGCTCTTCTGGGTAAAAAATGTCTTTCTCTTCGTTTAGGATCATATATGGGAAGAAAACAAGGATGGTTAGCTGAACATATGGCTATATTTGGAGTCAAATCTCCAAATAAAGATATTAAATATTTTTGTGCTGCTCTCCCTTCTGGATGCGGTAAAACTGATTTAGCTATGTTAGATCCTGATGACTCTTTTAAAAATGCAGGATATGAAATTTTCTGTGTTGGAGACGATATTGCTTGGTTAAAAATAGGAGATGATGGTCGTCTTTGGGCAGTTAATCCTGAAAATGGAGTATTTGGTGCATGCTCTGGAGTTAATGATAAAAATAATAAAAATGCTTTTAGAACAGGATTAAAAAACACCATTTTCACTAATGTTGCTCATAATTTAGATGATAATACAGTCTGGTGGGAGGGTATGAACGATAATCCTCCTGATAATGCTGACGATTGGTTAGGAGAACCTTGGGACTCTTCTTGTGATCATCCTGGAGCTCATCCGAATAGTAGATTCGCCGCTCCCCTATCTAATTGTCCATGCTTAAGTCCTGAATCTGAAAATCCTAATGGAGTTCCTATTTCTGCTATTTTATTAGGAGTAAAACGGCCAAAATTAACTCCTCTTGTTTTTGAAGCGAATAACTGGAATCACGGAGTATTCCTTGGATCTATTATGTCTTCTGAATCTACTGTAGCTCATTCTGGAAAAGTAGGAGTTCTTAGACATGATCCATTCGGCATGCTTCCATTCTGTGGATATAATATGTCAGATTATTTTCAACATTGGATTAATATGGGTGCTTCTCTTGGAGATAACGCTCCGAAAATTTTCGGAATTAACTGGTTTAGAACTGACGATTCTGGAAAGTTTATTTGGCCAGGATTCAATCACAACATTAGAGTCCTTGATTGGATATTTAAAAGATGCGATAATTCAGTTGGATTTGTTGATTCTCCTATAGGTAAGCTTCCTATTGTTGATGATATAGATATCTCAGGATTAGATATCTCTAAATCTGAGTTAGAATCCATTCTTTCAGTAGATTCCTCTCTTTGGAAAAATGAAATCTCTGAAATAGAACAATTCTATTCTAAATTCGACAAGCCTGTTCCGGATTCTTTGATTGAGCATTTGAATCATTTGAAAAATAAAATTGTTTAGTTAAATTAAGTCGACGATAAATGATAGAGGTGAAGAAGTATGTCAAAATCATACAATGATACATTAAATTTACCAAAAACAGATTTTCCAATGAAAGCTAATTTATCAGTAAGAGAGAATGATGTATTAGATAAATGGAATCAGGTGGATGTGTATAATAAAATATTGAACAAAAATAAAGGTAGGAAAAAATTCATCCTTCATGATGGGCCTCCTTATGCAAATGGAGAAATTCATCTTGGACATGCTCTGAATAAAATTCTGAAAGATTTTATAGTTAAATATAAATCTATGTCTGGGTTTTGTTCTCCATTTGTTCCCGGTTGGGATACTCATGGGCTTCCTACGGAACTTAAAGCACGGAAGTCAATAAAGAATTATGACAAACTTTCTGTAATTGAATTGAGAAAAGCTTGCAAAGATATAGCATCTCATTACATTGATATTCAAAAAAAATCATTTAGAAGATTAGGAGTATTTGCTAATTGGGAGAATCCATATATAACTTTCAATAAGGAATTCGAATCGAAGCAGATAGAAGTTTTTGCGAATCTTGTGAAACGAGGAGCTATATATAGAGGATCAAAGCCAGTTTATTGGTGTTCTTGCTGTAGAACTGCATTAGCTGAAGCTGAAATAGAGTATAAGGAAGATCCTTGTTCTTCTATATTTGTTAAATTTAAAATTGAAAATGATTTAGATAAGTTCAAAAATTTGAACATAGATTTAAATAAAACATATTTTGTCATATGGACTACTACTCCTTGGACATTGCCTGCGAATGTTGCTATATGTTTGAATTCAGAATTTAATTATTCATTAATCAAATGCAATGATGAATATTTGATATTGGCGTCTGATTTGGTAGAAAAATGTTTGAGTTTAGCGGGATATTCAGAATATGAAGAAATATCTAAATTCACAGGAAAAGAATTAGAAAAAATAATATGTGTTCATCCATTTTTGGATCAGAAATCGTTAATAATAATTGGAGATCATGTAAATTTAGAGAATGGAACTGGATGCGTTCACACTGCTCCTGGACACGGATTAGACGATTATAACTGTTGTAAAAATTATGATTTAGATATCAAAGTGGTTCTTGATTCGAAGGGAATTTTAATTAATTCTGGAAAATTTGATGGATTAAAATCCGAGGATGCAAACATCCAAATAATAGATCATTTAGAAAAGACTGGATATTTGTTTGCAAAAAAAGATATAGTTCATAAGTATCCTCATTGTTGGAGATGCAAGAAGCCTGTAGTTTTTAGAGCTACTGATCAATGGTTTTGTTCTGTTGACAGTATAAAAGATGATGCGATTTCTGCTACTTTTGATGTTAAATGGCATCCTTCATGGGGAGGAGATCGTATTCGTTCTATGATTCAGGATAGAAGCGATTGGTGTATTTCTAGACAACGCCGCTGGGGAGTACCTATTCCCGTGTTTTATTGTGAATCTTGTGGAGAGCCTCTGCTGAATTATGACATTATTATGAATATCTCTAAAATTTTCAATGAATTTGGATCAAACATCTGGTATGAAAAGGATGCTAATTTCTTTTTAAATGATGCTGTTAAATGTGAAAAATGTGGATGTGAAAAATTCCATAAAGAACAAGATACAATGGATGTCTGGTTTGACTCGGGATCATCTCACTTTGCGGTCTTAGATAACGATTTGCCTGCAGATCTTTATTTAGAGGGCTCTGACCAATATAGAGGATGGTTTCAATCGTCTCTTCTTACATCTGCTGGAATTGGTAATAAATCTCCTTATAAAGAGGTTTTGACTCACGGTTGGGTTCTCGACGAACAAGCTCGTAAACAATCAAAATCTTTGGGAAATGTGATTTCTCCTGAATCTGTCATAAATAAATATGGTGCAGATATTCTTCGTCTTTGGGTAGCATCAGTTAATTATACTGATAATGTTAAAATTTCCAATGAAATATTATCACAAATTAGTGAATCTTATAGAAAAATTAGAAATACTGCTAGATTTATTTTAGGAAATTTATATGATTTTGATCCTAATAACTGTGTTAAATTCAATGATTTAGAATCTATAGATAAATTTATGATTCTAAATATGAAAAACATTTTTGACAAATGCATTGAATTTTATAATAATTATGAGTTTTACTATGTTTTTCATGAAATTCAGAACTTTTGTATAACGGAATTATCTAATTTTTATCTTGATATTATAAAAGATAGACTTTATGTCAACTCTAAAGAAAGTGAATCTAGGAGATGTGCTCAAAGCACTATTTGGATAATATTAAATCATATTGTCAAAATTTTATCTCCTATTTTGTCATTTACTTGCGAAGAAATTTGGTCATTTATTCCTAAAACAGAAGATTTAGAAACAGTGTTTATGCTAGATATGAATTTTGATTTTGAATGCAATGATGATAATGATTTAGTGAAATATTGGAAAAATATAAAAGAAGTGTCCGATTTAGTTAAAAAAAGCTTAGAAGATGCTAGAAAAGACAAAATAATAGGATCATCATTAGAAGCAAACGTAATGTTGAAATATGATATCTCTGGCATAAGTAATATAGATAGATTTTCTAATGACATAAAAAATGTCTGTATGATTTCAGATTTAAAATTAGAAAACAACAAAAATTTCGAAATTCAAATAGAAAAATCATCATATAATAAATGCATGCGTTGCTGGATGTATGATAAATCTGTAGGGACAATTTCAGGATTCGAGGATGTTTGTTCTCGTTGTGCTGAAATCTTGAAATAAGTATTATTTAATACTAACGCCACAACAATATTTGTGGTATTTTTAGTTTTTTTGATGCCATAACTTATATTTTTCATCATAAACCCCTTGATAATCATACATTTTCCTGCTTTATTTTTATTCATTCCCCCAAAAATCAAGAAATTTAATCAAAAACCCTTACAAAAAAAAACGATTATACTTACAATAGTAACTATTAAGATTCTAGATAACTAATAGTTACATATGTTGATGACGATCACCAACAAAATTTTATTTTTATAAGGAGATGATGTTTAGTCAAATAAAAATTTTTCTAAATTGATAGCTGGTTTAGCTTTTTCAGCTGCTGCTTTTGGCGGTGTAAATCAAGCTTCTGCGTTAATTATACAACAAGAAATAAATGAAAATTTGCAACGCCAAATGGTGAGACATGCCACGAGAACAACTATTCTGGAAAGATTTTATAATAAACTACGGGAAAACCCAACTAAACCGGTTAGTACCGCAATTAATGAAGCAACCGATGAAACTTCTTACTTTGAAATATTTCATGCCTTAACTGCTGAACCATGGGGAAATTATGTGCCAAGAGATTTGTTAGTTTTAGCGGAGCAAATTAAAAAGGGTGAAAAACCAGAATTGAAAGACCTCATAGAGTTAGAAAAAGATCTTTTATTCAACTCTATTCCGGAAAGCATATAATTCAATTCCAATTCGCATGAAGTAGACTAAGTGGTCTCTCTAGCTTTGCTAGAGATATTATCTTTTTACATATATAGTTGATATACACAAAAAAATCATATAATTAGGGTATTATTTATATCGAGGTAAAAACATTGGGATCATATAATGGGATTTTTTCTCAAATTTTTTCTAGAATGAAAATATCGTTGTTTATCTCTATGAAATCAATTTTTCATTTTTTCTATTTATCCGCATTTTGGGCATCTCTTTTCTTCTATCATTTTTTTATTCTATTTTATTTATTCTATTTTTGCAATGTCAACTACATTAATTCGTTGAATAATCAGCAATTTTTGTGGTATAATGCTACTATGTACTAAATAAATAGTGTATAATATCTATTATAACGATAAGGAAGTGATTTTATGGAAGAGGATCGTTGTGGTTTATTCAAGATTTTGTTTATTTGTTCATTATTCATAATCGGAGCTTTATTTTTAACACTTATGCTTTTAAATTGTAAAAAATGCGAATTCATAAAAGGAAAAGCAAATAAGATATTTAACGATATGGGGGAACTTATTGGAGAATTTAAATTTATAAAGAAATGAATATTTTCATAACGAATCAATTAGAGAGTATTATATAGCAAGAGATTGAGACGATTTGGCAGGGATGTCATTCACTATTTCTCCGTTCATTATTTCTATAGTTCTAAATGAGAACTTTTCAACGACTGATATATCATGGGTGACTACCACTACGGTAGTTCCTTTTTTATTTACTTGAGACAAAAGATCCATAATTTCAAATGACATAGAAGGATCAATATTTCCAGTGGGCTCATCAGCGATAATTAAATTTGGTTTATTCACAAGAGCTCTAGCAAGACCTACTCTCTGTTTTTCTCCTCCTGAAAGTTCACGAGGATACCTATCTGATTTGTCTTCTAGGGAAAAAAGACTTAAAACATGAGGAACCCTTCTTCTGATTTGTCTTTTTTCTGCTCCTGCAATTCTCATAGCAAATTCCACATTCTCAAACACAGTCATGTTCTCAATTATACGGAAATCTTGAAACACTATTCCCATAGTTCTACGATAATATGGAATTTGTCTTTTCTTCATGCTAATTAAATTATAACCAAAAACATCTATCTTTCCCGCTGTCACCTCTTCCTCTTTCATAATTAGTTTCAAAAGAGTACTCTTACCAGAACCAGAGGAGCCCACAATAAATACAAACTCCCCTGCATTTATCTGAAGATTTATTCCTTTTAATGCAACAACTGATGATGAATACTCTTTTGTAACATTTCGAAATTTGATCATTGATTATCCTTTTTTATAGATCTCAAATATTTATCTACCATCAAAGAAATTTTAAACACGATGGAATCTTCAAAATTACGCAAATCTAATCCCGTTAATTTTCTTATTTTCTCTAGTCTATATACCAAAGTATTTCTGTGGACAAACAAATGTCTCGATGTTTCTGACACATTTAAATTATTCTCAAAAAACTTGTTTATAGTATACGTTAGATCCCTGTCAAGAGAACTCACAGAGCATTTCTTAAATACTTCTTGCAAGAACGATTCACACAAAGTAGTAGGCAATTGATATATCAGACGGGCTATTCCTAAAGTATAATATACAGCAACACTTTTTTCATTATCAAAAACCTTTCTTACTTCAAGAGCTACTTGCGCGTTTCTGAATGAAGTAGAAAGATCACTCAGCTTTAGAGAAACAGTTCCCACCCCAACAGTCACTTTCAAATAATACTTTCCTGAAAGAACACAAACTATAGCATTTGCAAGCTTCGTCAATGCAGACACACTACTCTCTGTTCCTACATCTTTGATCAAAACTATATTATGGTCTCCAACGTCTATTATGAAATCTCTAGTAGCATCAGGAAACATTTCTCGAAGTCCATCTATAACTTGGTTATCATCGAAGTCAGAGTCAGAATGAACTATAAAACATGCTCTTTGGCAAACATCAGGAATCTTTAATGTTCTGATTTTATAATTTATTTCTCCAGGAAGAGTGTTATCAAAAATCAAATTTTTAATAAAAGTTATCTTACTATTCTTTTCATTATAATACTTAACAATATGAGTGAGAGTGACAGAAAGCATACTAACATAGGATAACGCTATATCATCAATCCCTGACACGAAAACTGCAAACTCTTCTGATTCTTTACCACCAAAATATTTATAAGTGAACTCATCATTTTTGAAAAAATCTGAAGTAGATATATTATCGAACTTCTCTACCTTGCTTAAATTTCCCACATTTTTTTTATCTGAGCTCGCTATAATAATTAAACTAGGATCAATAACCCCTATTGTTCTTCCGAGAGTGGAAGACATCTCATCAATTATTCTTTGAAATTCTTCACTAATCATATATCAATCTCCTTAAAATATATTTACTTATAATATAACAAATTTCATCCTTTTTGTCAATACTGTTAATTATACAAAATTTATAGTATAATGACAGGCATGAAAATACTACAAGCAATAAAAAAAATTATAAACTTTATTTTATTTCCTGAAAAATGTCTTATATGCGGTGAATCTAGCACAAAATGTTTATGTAATCAATGCCAAAAGGATTTAAAAATCGAATTTAATCCTAAAACAATAAACACTAAATTAAACATCATGTGCATTTCATGTTTTGCATATAAAGGCAAGATTAGAGACATTATACACAAATTCAAATTCAAATGTCAAAAAAATGCGTCAGAAATTCTGACAAATTTCTTAGTTACAGAGATAAATAAGAAATATAAGAGTCAACGATTTAATGCAATATCTTATGTTCCGAACTATCAAAATAACTATACAAGAGGATACAACCAATCGAAAGTTTTAGCAAATAATTTGTCCAAAAAACTAAAAATTCCAGTCAAAAATTGCCTTATAAAGATACGAGACAACAAAAAACAACACAAATTATCTTATATTGAGAGACAAAAAAATGTTGAAGGAGTATACGCATGTACTGAAAACCTTGAAGGGCAAAATATTCTTTTGTGTGACGATATAATAACCACAGGAGCTACTTTATCCGAATGTGCAAAAGAATTGAGAAAATCTGGGGCTAATGTTTTTTGTGCAACAATAGCGTATACTATCTTAAAAAATCAGGAGAAAAAGTGCAAAACGACAGAAATTTAGGAAATTTACCTCATAATTCTGAAGCGGAACAATCTGTGTTAGGAGCTATTCTTCTAGATAGCTCATATCTGAATATAGTCATAGATATTTTACCTAATCCTGATTTTTTTTACGTTCCTGAGAATAAAGAAATATATAGATCTATTCTTGAAATGTTTTCTTCAGGAGAAAAAATCGACTATATAACAGTATTGAATAAGCTATCTATTAACATTATACAAAAACAAGATCTAAAAAATTACATGTTTGATCTTGTTCAGATAGTTCCTTCTATTTCAAATATAGAAAGTTATGCCAAAATAATTCAGGAAAAATTTGAGCTCAGAAAATTGATTTTTCTTGCAAAAGAGATAATGCAATCAATTTCAAGTGAAAAATCTGAAAATCTCTTAGATTTCGTAGAACAAAAAGTATTAGATATAAGATCGTCTAAATCAAATAAATCATTGGTAAACATAAAAAATATTTTAACCGAGACATTTGATAGATTAGATAAACTAAATTCAGAAAGTCAAACTGATATATTAGGAATTCCCACAGGGTTTGGAGACTTAGATTTAACATTAACAGGATTAAATAGAAGTGACTTAATTCTCTTAGCTGCTAGACCAGGAATGGGAAAAACTAGTTTCGCATTGAATATAGCAAAAAATGTATCATCAAAATTCAAAACCGCAATATTTAGTCTCGAAATGAGCAAAGAACAACTTGCATCAAGATTATTAAGTATGGAAGGAAAAATTCCCGGAAATAAACTTAGAAGAGGGCATTTGGATCCTGATGAATGGGTTAGATTAAGTGAAACAGCAAACGAATTTTCAAATTCTAATCTTTATATAGACGATACTGCAGGAATTACAGTACCAGAAATGAAAGCAAAAGTTAGACGATCTGGAAATGTTGATCTTGTTATAATAGATTATCTTCAGTTAATATCATGCAATAGAAAAATAAGTAATAGAGTTCAAGAAATATCTGATATTACTCGACAACTTAAAATAATGGCTAAGGAATTAAATATTCCTGTTATATGTCTTTCTCAGCTTTCGAGAGCAAGTGAACAACGACAAGATCATAGACCTTTACTTTCCGATCTTAGAGATTCAGGATCAATTGAACAGGATGCAGATATAGTTATAATGTTATATAGACCAGGATATTATGCTAATCCGATGGACGATAAAATTGATCATAGTGAATGTGAGTGCATAATAGCAAAAAACCGTCATGGAGAAACAAAAACTGTATCATTACACTGGCAGTCTGAATATACAAAATTTACTTCAAGAGAAAATCATTATGAATAAAATTTGGAAATCTATAGATGATTTTGACATGCTTAGAGATACTAAAAATGTGACTATAGGAGTATCAGGAGGAATAGATTCCATTTCATTATTGCATTTTTTTGTCAATAATATAGATGTTAAAATTAAGGTAGCTCATGTCAATCATAATTTGAGAGGAGAAGAAAGTCTCAGAGATGAAAATTTTGTAAGAGAAATATGTAAATCATGGAATGTTGAATTTGTTCTGGGATCATTTAATATTCTAGAAATTTCAAAAAAATTGAAAAAAGGAATAGAGGAATGTGCAAGGGAAATGAGATATAAATTTTTCAATGAAGTCTCTGAAGATGCAAAAATAGTGACTGCTCATTCTCTTTCTGACAATTTAGAGACTATGATATTTAATTTCACTAGAGGATCAGGTCTTTCAGGATTAACTGGAATTCCTCCTGTGAGAAAAAATATAATTAGACCATTAATTTACACTTCGAGAGAAGAAATAGAATTATACGCCAAGAATAATAATCTTCAGTATGTAACTGACAGTAGTAATTTATCAGATATTTATTCAAGAAACAAAATAAGACATAATGTTATTCCTGTTTTAAAAACAATAAGTAAATCATTCGAGCATAATGCTTCAAAATGTATTAGTTATCTGAGAGAAGAAAATGAATTTCTCGATTCTCTTGCAAATAAGGAACTAAACAAGTCTGCAAATGAAATAAATAATCTTCCTAAGGTAATTAAAAATCGCGTACTAAAATTATTTCTAAAAAAAAATGGAAATAATATAACATCAAAGCATATAGAATTAATGAATATGTTGCTAAATAAAAAAATAAACTCATTTAATATATCAGAAAATAAAAGAATTAAGATAATAAATGGAGTTATATCGTGTGAGAATATTTTTGATCATAAAGAAAAAAAAATGAAAAAATTTTCAATTTTAAAAATAAAAAAAGATAAATTAACAGAATATTCTGATGATTGTTTTGACTTAAATGGAGAAATTTCAGATTTCGAATTCAGAACAAGAAAAGCAGGAGACACTTTTCGCTTGGCAAGGAGAAAATGCTCTAAATCGTTGAAAAAACTTTTTAATGAGCTTAAAATTCCAATAGACGAAAGACCATTTCTTGGGATTCTTGAAAATAAGTCATGTGGTGATATCGTATGGATAGAATCAATTGGAGTATCTGAAAAATATCAAGTTAATGAAAATACTAATTTTGTTGGAAAAATAAGAATTTTAGATAATTTATGAAAGGTTGTGTGCAATGTCTGATTTTGATAAAAAGAGAGCTTCTAAAAATATTTTAATTGTTCTTACTATTTGTATTGTTACTATATTAATATTCAACATAATCGGAAATATGATGTCCGGTACTACGAGAAATTACTCTGATATTTTAAATAAGTTCAAAAAACAAGAAGTGGTAGAATATAATCTCAATTTGGGTTCAGGAGATATGGATTTAAAATTGAAGTCCGGAGAAACCATACATTATGTTGCTCCTAGTGTTCATTTAATGTTGAAAGATATCAAGGATTATGTTCAAGAATATGATAAAGATCATCCTAATGCTCCGATGGTTTATAATTTAGTGCGAGCGTCTGAGGTATCTTCATTCATAGTGAATAATTTGTTGTCTGCTGTTATTCCTATGCTAATTTTAGGAGTATTAACATGGTTTTTGTTGAGAAAAGTAACAATAATAGGAGGAGACAGAACTGGAACATTTCCATTTGGAAAACCTAAAATTAAAAATTTGGGAGAAACTTCAAAAGTTAAGTTCGATTCTGTTGCAGGAGTAGAAGAAGAAAAAGAAGAACTAACTGAAGTGGTTGATTTTTTGAAGTTTCCGAAAAAATATACTGAATTAGGAGCAAGAATTCCTAGAGGAGTATTATTAGTCGGACCTCCTGGTACTGGAAAAACTTTACTTGCTAAAGCAGTTGCAGGAGAAGCAGGAGTTCCTTTTTATTCTATGTCTGGCTCAGATTTTGTTGAGATGTATGTAGGAGTTGGTGCATCTAGAGTTAGAGAGTTATTTAGCCAAGCAAAAAAAACTACTCCTTGTGTTATTTTCATAGATGAGATAGATGCTGTAGGACGCAAACGAGGAAGTGGTATATCTGGTCATGATGAAAGAGAACAGACTTTAAATCAACTTTTAGTTGAAATGGATGGTTTCGAAACTAACGAAGGAATTATTGTGATAGCTGCCACAAATAGGTCAGATATTCTTGATCATGCATTAACTAGACCGGGAAGATTCGATAGAAGTGTTTTTGTAGGATATCCTGATGTAAAAGGAAGAGAAGATATTTTACGTATTCATGCAAAAGGAAAACCATTTGCTCCTGGAGTAACTTTAAAAGATGTAGCAAAAACTACTGCAGGATTCACCGGAGCAGATCTAGAGAATTTGTTGAATGAATCCGCTCTTTTAGCTGCTAGAAAAGATAAAAAACTGATTACTCAAGATGAACTTGATGATGCAACTATTAAAGTTATCATGGGAACAGAAAAAAAATCTCATGTTATTACCGACGAAGAGAAAAGGATTACCGCTTATCACGAAACAGGCCACGCTCTCGTCACTCATTTCTGTCCTACTCAAGATCCTGTTCATCAGATATCTATTATTCCTCGTGGAGCTGCAGGTGGATATACTATGTCTCTTCCTGAAAAAAACCATATGTATGTCTCTAAAACAAAAATGCAAGAAGAAATTTCTACATTGTTAGCAGGACAGATAGCAGAAAATATAATATTCAATGATATTTCTACAGGAGCGTCCAGTGATTTAAAACGAGCTACTTCTCTTGCACGGGATATGGTTGTCAAATATGGAATGAGTACTGAAATTGGACCAATAGTTTGTGATACTTCAAATAATTCATTCATAGAATCTAGTACAGTCTATTCGGACGAACTAGTCCAAAAAATTGATAATGAAGTTAGTAATTTTATCCGTTTAGCATATGATAAAGCAAAGAAGATTCTTGAAGATCATATTTCTGATTTGCATAAAGTTGCTGAATCCCTTATATCAAATGAAAAATTAACTGGAGACGAGTTTCGTGCTTTGTTGACTGAATAATCTTTACAGGAGATTCTCTTGATCGGGGAACAAAATCACGATTTTCAAACAGATATGAACGGATTTTCATCATCTAAAGATCAGGAAATTCAAAATTTAAAAGTTAGAAATAAGAAAAAAATTTTTATTATTGTTTATTTAATTTCAGGATTTTTATCGATTTTAATTGTTTTATATTTGAAACAATATAAATCTAAGGATTCTGATTTTTCTAGCGCGATAAGCGAAAAAGTAGAAAAACCTATTTTATTCGATCCTCCTGCTCCTGTTGAATCTAAAATTGAAACTAAAGATGAAGAATTATCAGCTAAGGAAATTTATAAAAAATGTGCAAAATCAGTTGTAGGAATAATAGTTAACCAGAACAGCAGAAGTTTTTTTGGAGATCAAATTCAGACTCAAGGATCAGGAGTAATTATTAGATCTGATGGATATATTCTGACTAATGCTCATGTCATTGGAGAATGCTACAAACAAAATTCTGATATATCTGTTATTTTAGATGATGAAACTCCTATTCAAGCTAATTTGATAGGAAAAGATGAAATTTTAGATCTTGCTGTTATAAAAATAGACAGAACTGGATTACCTGCAATTAAATTTGGAGACTCATCTTCTCTTTCTGAAGGAGAAAAAGTTTTTGCTATAGGAAATCCTCAAGGTCTTCAAAGATCCATGACTGATGGGATAATCTCTGCATTAAACAGAAAAATAGGTAAAAATATGTGGAGTGATTCTTATATTCAAACAAATGCGGATATTAATCCTGGAAATTCTGGAGGAGCTCTCATAGATTCAAAAGGAGATCTTATAGGAATCAACACTGCTAAACTCGACGAAAGTGAAGGAATAGGATTCGCTATTCCCTCTAATATTGCTAAAAAAGCATCAGATGATCTCATTAATAAAGGAAGAGTTATTCGCCCTGCTATAGGAATAAGAGTAACTGACAATCTCATGATCAAAAGTATTTCTACAAGTAGTGATCTTAGAAAATTTGCAAAAAATGGAGACATTATAGTAGGAGTGAATAACAAATCAGTTAGATCATCTTTTGATCTTATAAATGAAATTAAAAATCACTCTGTTGGAGATAAAATCTCTATTAGTGTTCAAAATTCATATTCAAAAATTATTTCTGTGGTTAATATAGAACTTAAAGAATTAGAAAGTGTGTGATGATTAATAATCTAGACTTCAACATATCTTAGTTCTTTGTCGCTTTGCAAAAATATAGTATTGGATTTAATTTTCTCCTTTGTAAATCCATAAGCTTCGAGAAAAATGCCAGTTGACATTATTTTCGAGCGTTCATTTACTACTGCATTAATTAATTTAATAGAAATATCACACCATTTTTTCAAATCCATTGAATATGCTATCGCTCCTAATGGATCTTCAAAGTATAAATTTTCTCCTTCAAGTTTACACATAATTCCGTGAACACCGAGATTTATTGGATCGTTTATAACGAACCATCCTTTCATTTTATCAGACACATGTTTCATAAAAAATTTTAATCCTTCTGATATAGGTCCATATCCAGGTTGATTCACAATTATAAATTTTCCACCATGCAAATCTGGGCTTATTCTTTGAGCTATAGATTCAAAAGAATTACCATTGTAAGTTCCTGGCAAAAAAACATCCGGCCTTAATCCATCCATGAATCCAATGGTTAAATTATCTCTATTTCCTTCAAAGAATGCGGGATCTCTAGGAAGTGCTTTTACATTTCGTGGATCCTTTTCTATATTTCCTTCAAGTTTTAAATTTACCATTTTATATAAATCTTCTTGTGATACATTCGTTATTCCTAAACTATTAAGAACTCCTTCCAAAGAAGCTAACCAACACCAGTGTCTTCCTGCTTTTTGTTTTATAAATTTTGCGGGTTTAATTTCACCATAGATTTTTTTATATAGTTCTATTGCTACAGAATTTTCTTTATTTTTATCTAAAGGATAAGTTATTCCTTTATAAAGATCTTTTACTGGTTCTTTCAGTGTAACACCACCGATAGCACCACCAGTAATAGCAAGTGTTGTAATTAATTTAGGATGCCTTTGAATAAAAGACAAACTATTTTTATTGGAAACATTATTTTGTTCTCCAAGATTATTATAAGCTTCTTTATTAAGAGTGATTTCTTGAGCATTCAAGCTTGATATAACACTCATGGTTGACAAAGAAGCTAAAAAACTTTTTTTAAAAACATTACGAGACATAAAATTTCTCCATTTAAATTTAATTATATATATATATATTAACATATAATAATTTGTTTGTAAATAGAAAAAACTTGGAATTGCAAAAAAATATTGGAATATGTGAAAATATAAAAAAATTGAGAATAATGAAAAGGCATATCCAAAGCTCGATATTATTGAAAATATTATAATAAAACTAGATATAAAATTAGCAAAGTTGGTAATTTTATACTTATACCTTTTAGATTTATTTTTTTATTATTTTTAGAAGCAAAAAATTATCTTTTAAAAATTCAAATATATAATTTTTATATTTTTTTCATTGAATTAATGATATTAATTGTGTAGAATCAAAACATTTAATATGGAGATGAGAAAATGTCAGAAGTTGGAAATTTTATATATACGATAATAGAAAATGAGATATCAGATGGAGGAAGATGCTATGGTAGAAGTGTTCATACAAGATTTCCTCCTGAACCCAATGGATATCTTCACATTGGACATGCGAAAGCTATATGCATAGATTTTTTATCTGCAAAAAAATATAACGGATTATGTAATCTTCGAATGGATGATACCAATCCGAGTAAGGAAGATGTTGAATATGTTGAATCTATAAAGCGAGATATTAAATGGCTTGGATTTGACTGGGAAGACAGATTTTATTATGCCTCAGATTATTTTGAACAAATGTATCAAAATGCTATAAAATTGATAGAAAAAGGATTAGCATATGTCTGTGATTTGACTGCTGAAGAAACAAAAAAATATAGGGGAGACCTACAAACTCCTGCAACAAGTCCATATAGAAATAGACCTATTGAGGAAAGTCTAGATTTATTTAAACGAATGAGAAATGGAGAGTTTCCTGATGGATCTAGAACATTAAGAGCAAAAATAGATTTATCTTCTGGAAACTTTAATATGAGAGATCCTGTTATTTATCGTATCATGCACAAAAGTCATCATAGAACAGGAAACCAATGGCCTATTTACCCCATGTATGATTATGCTCATCCTATAGAGGATGCTATAGAAGGAATAACTCATTCTCTTTGTTCTCTTGAATTTGAAGATCACCGTCCATTATATGATTGGGTTGTGAATAACATGGATATAGATCATAAGCCCCGACAAATAGAATTTGCTAGATTAAATTTAGACCATACTGTTATGAGCAAAAGAAAATTGAAATTACTAGTAGATGAAAAAATAGTAGATGGATGGGATGATCCTAGAATGCCTACTTTATCAGGATTGCGTCGTCGAGGATTTACTCCTGAGTCTATTCGAGATTTTTGCAGCAAAATAGGAGTCTCAAAATCAGTTAGTACTGTGGAATATGCATTTTTAGAGAATTGCTTAAGAGATGACTTGAATTTACGGGCAAATAGAATAATGGCGGTAATTGATCCTGTAAAACTTATCATAGAAAATTATCCTGACGGTAAGAATGAAGTTTTTGAAATAGAGAATAATCCGAAAGATGAGTCTACAGGCACACGTCAAATTTCATTCGGAAAAGAACTTTTCATAGAACGAAGTGATTTTATGAAAGAAAAAGTTCCCAAATTCTTCAGATTGTATCCTGGATCATCTGTTCGTTTAAAATCTGCTTATACTGTGACTTGTACAGGATTCGAAGAGGATGAAAATGGAAATATATCTTTAATTAAGTGCAAATATTATCCTGAAAGTGCAGGAGGAAAAAATATAGACGGAGTAAAGGTAAAATCTACCATTCATTGGGTTAGTGCAAATGATTGTGCTACTGTTCAGGTGAACGATTACGAATCCTTGTTTACTTCCGCTAATCCTGAAGAAGATGGAGACTTTTTGTCGAAAATAAATCCTAATTCTTTGAAAATCATGAAAAACTGTAAAATAGAAAATTGTATATCAAAATGTAATCCTGGAGATCATTTTCAATTCTTAAGAAATGGATATTTTTGCGTTGATCCTTCGACAAATGAAAATGGAATGCTTATATTTAATAAATCTGTTTCCTTAAAAAGCAGTTTTGGAAAATAATTATCAGTTAAATTGAACAATCTCTCCACAATATTGGAGAGATTATCTGTACATTTCTAGATTACATCTTTATCACATTACTCTTTAAGATTTCTTACTCATATTCCTCGTCGTCCCCGTTGTCTTGGTATGGACTAACTTCTAACTTAACATCAATTAACTCTTCATTTGAAAATCTAAAATTAAAACATAATATTCGTTTTCTATCTTTGAGAACATATCCATACTTACAAGCATATAGACCCTTGGGGGAAGAAAATGTCATCAAATTAGATAGATTTTCGGCGTTCATATCAGTGAGCTCTATCAATTTGTTCATGAATTCGCAAAAATTATGAGGATCCCTATTATAAAGATATATAAAACTAAATATTTCTTTATAAAAATCTCTTATATTTTTCTTTAGTGTAATGCCACAATCGTCAAATAATTGTTTGTGTTCATTTAAAAGAGACATAAATTCATCGTAATCTTTATTAATCGCTGGATCAAAACAATATTTTCCACACCATTCATTAAATTTTTCAACATTCCCTTCATCATCAATATTGATTAACCCATGTTTGATTGCATATTCCATAGCTGAAGTAGACACACCATTCAATGAATTAAAGGCCAATAAACCTAACAAAGCTCGAGAAAAAAATTTTTTACAAGACACTACGTCCTCCTAAAATTAAAATAATCATACATAGTATTGTATAGCTTTATTTCTTTTTGTCAAGTGTTTTTTAATGTAAAAATTTCAAAATAACATAGAAAAAATCAATAAAAGTAAGAAAAAATATGTATAAAATGGAATAAGAATAACAATAATTTTTGCAAGTAAATGAGTTATATAATGACGAAGAAGGAGATTGATAATTAAATAAACAATCAATAAGGTACTTTGCTTTGAAATGGTATAATTGTGCCCAAAATATTTACACTTGTATTATTATTTTCTTTTAATTAATTTATTTTTCTTTCCTACATTTTGATTATCTCTTTTTTTACTAAACACTTTAATTTGTTTTAGCATAATTTTTATAATAAAATTATTGAATATCTTTTTTGAGCGCAATAAAATGACCAGAGAGGAGGAGGTTTTTTATGAAAGGTTTTAAAAGAGTTGGTTTATTTGGGTTATTATGCATTTTATCTGTTTCTGTCACGCGTTCTTATTTAACAACAAATTTAAAAACAAGCGTTGTTGAGGATGATATTGTTAGTAGATACCAGCAGGAGGTATTGAATAATGCGAGGTATAACAATTATAAAGATTCTCGAAAGAAATATCTGGAACGTGAAGTAAATAATTTACAAGATAGAATTAATGGTTATTATGATCGTATTAATGATTTGAATTATGAGATTGATTTCTGTAAAAATAAACGCACTAAGTTAGACGAACAATTAGCAAAACTGATGTGTTTAGATGATCTTGGAGATTCTACCGCTCAATCCAGAATATCTATATTACAGAAGGATATATCACTCAATGAGGATGAGATTAGAAATTACGAATATCAGAAAAATTCATATGTTTCAGAGAAAAATGATTTAGAGCGTAAATTGCGAAATACTCAAGGAGAACTAGAAAGTTTATAATGTTTAAAAATCTCCCTGGCATTCTCATTTTAGTACTTTTCATTTTATTAAATTTTATGATTATTCAATTTTTGGTCATACCCTAAAGTAATTGAAAAATACAAAAAGAAATTTTGAAATTTGAAAAGTATAAAATGTTATTTAATCAATAACGCTTCCTTTGCAATATCATTTGTTACTATAAAATATCCTAGAATATGATCCGAAGAAAGAGAAATAATATATTTGGCATATAAATCTTATCATTGATAATGATATATTTAATTATTTTTATATTTATTAAAATAGATTTTGTTTTATTAACATCATACTACTTCACTCTGCGATTTATAAATTGTCAGGCATCTCATATTTCAGACATGCCTGACATATTATTATTAAGAAATAATCTGAACTTATTTATATATTTATGATCAACGATATATTTCTTAGATGTTAAACTATTGTTATTAATTTATTTATTGGCTCCTTCTGGAGCATTCATATCTTCATTTCCTACAGGAGGAGCTCCTTCATCTGTAAAATCTATATCATCTAAATTTCCATCATCTGTTGTAATATCCGTTTCATATTTTTTCAAATCGGAAGAAGGTTTTTGTGGCCATGTTGTTGTTGGAAAAAATTTAGGAGTTTCTGAATAGTCATCATCATCATCTGGAGTATTATGAAACGATGAATTACTACTAAATCCTTGATTCATATAATGGAATTTTTGTTCATGGTTTTCTAGCTGTTGTGGATTTACTTCATCATATTTTCGTTTCCCTTTTTTTTGAAAGAATTTATTTTTAAACATATATCCTACTCCACTTCCACTTGCTACTGAAAATATTAAATATTTAGCTTTTTCGAGCATTCTTTGTAGAAAAGATTTATCTTTTTTAACAGAAGTAGATATTTCTTCTGACTTTTTTTCATCTAAAGAATTCCTTGTAACCACATTTTTAGAATAAATTTTCAGATCATTTTTTATATTATTTTTATTATTTTCGATAGATTTCATTTTATTTTCAAGAGACTTATTATCATTTTTCAATGAAATAATCGTTGCTGTTTGATTATTTCCTTGAAAATTTTCTCCGTATGAAATACCTCCTGTCGATGAATAGATTGAAACTAATATTGATGACAAGAAAACTTTCCCGAATTTAAGAAAATTATTCTTTTTCATAAACATCACCTCTTTTTTGGTTATACTTAAATTATATAACAAATAAATAAAAATGTCAAGAATATTTAAATAAATTTTATATATAACTAACAAAAATTGCTATATAATTTTTTGTTAGTTAGTGATTTTAGTTGTATTATAAGTTATTCAATAATAAAATTTATTAGAATCAATCAGTAAAAAATAAAAGAATAGATAAAAAAATAAATCGTATAATTCGAATTTTTTTAATTATTATTCAAATTATTTAAAGCATGAAAAAATATAAAGAAAAAATATATATAAATAGAATATTAAATTATAAGTAAAGACATATTATTCATAAAATGGTATTACTAAAAATAAATATAAATAGTTAATTTATTAAAAATTATTTCCGACATTAGAAACTGAAGTAAAGAAGGAATGTATCTTCTCTGGCGTCGCTGGAGAAAGTATCTATCTATGCTTTGAAATGTACCATACAACTTATTTTGGTCCAAAAGTATTTATTATGGATTATGTTTTCTTACTTTTATATTATAATTTTATTTTTAGTAATATCATAAATCATAATTTAAAATTTAAATTGTATAATTATATATAATTATAATTTATATTTTGTGAAACATGCTTGACATTTAATTATTATTTTGATATAATCATAATAGATTCTCGAGAATCTAAGATGTTTTTTCTAAAGAGGTGATTGAAATGAAAAAAAAAATTCATTTATGTATGATATTTTTAATGTTATCTTTTTTTAATTCGTTATGCTTCGGAATGGAAAATATAATTAATGAATTTAGATGTGATCACTTGATTGATTTTGATAAATCGTATATAATAGAAGATTATGTTGATGAACAACCATCAGGAAAAAGTGTTCTCTGTCCTAATTGTGCGAAAGCAGAACTGATGAAAAGACTTAAAAAATGGGCGAATCTTGACAAACCTCCTTTTTTTCACTGTGGTCTTTTAATACCAGCGGAAGGAGTAAAAATAAAGTATTGTGAACCAAAAAATAATATGACTGGCTACTATATTGTTTCTCCTTCGAATGATAAATATCTTCCTGACAAAGATATTGTTCAAAAAGAAGTAGTTCCTGAAGGTAATGAGGCATATATGACTAATTTCTTTCATATAGACTTGAATAACAATTATGAAAAAAAAGCAAAAGTTTATGTATGCAAATATTGTTTTTGTGAAAGGTGTGATGATGTAGTTTATATAGAAAAGGATGCGTATGTGAATAAAAATATCAATTATAACAGTGGCCAAAATTATAAAGAAGTTCGAAACTGTGAAGACAACGGACATGTAAAATTAGGATATACTGTTGAAATTAATTAAATAACATTGAGAGGTAAAAATGAAAACTAGATTTGCTCCAAGTCCTACTGGATATATGCACATAGGAAATCTTCGTTCTGCTCTTTATAACTATTTGATTGCTAAATCTATGAAAGGAAAATTTATCCTTAGAATAGAGGATACTGATCAAACTAGGCAAATTGAAGGAGCAGAACAAGTTATCTATGATACTTTAAATGAAACTGGATTACTTTATGATGAAGGTCCTGATGTAGGGGGAGATTATGGACCTTATATTCAGAGTCAACGAAAAGAAATATATCAGAAATATGCTGGACAATTAGTGGAATCTAAAAATGCATATTATTGCTTTTGTGAGAAATCTGATGATCATTCATTGAATTGCAACTGCAGAAATTTATCAGATGATCAAATTAAATTATTTATGGATCAAAAAAAATCTTATGTTATTAGACAATATATTCCGAAAATTGGATCTACTGGATATGACGATTTAGTTTTTGGACATGTTGAAATAGATAATTCTGAACTTGAAGATCAAGTCTTGATTAAATCTGACGGCATGCCTACTTATAATTTTGCTAATGTTGTAGATGATCATCTTATGCAAATCACTCATGTGGTTAGGGGATGTGAATATCTTTCTGCTACTCCAAAATATAATCTCTTGTATAAATCATTCGGATGGGATATTCCTGTTTATGCCCATTTGCCTTTGATTATGGGAAAAAATCCCGATGGTACTGTTTCAAAATTGTCAAAACGAGCAGGGGCAGTTAGCTTTGTTGATCTTTTGAATGAAGGGTTTCTCTCTGAATCTATTATTAATTATATTGCTCTTCTTGGATGGTGCCCTGATTCTAATAACGAAATTTTTTCTCTTGAGGATCTTGAAAAAGAATTTTCTATAGATCGCATAGGAAAATCTCCTTCTATTTTCGATTACGAAAAACTTGCGTGGGTTAATGAACAACACATAAAAATGAAATCAGATTCTGAATTTGCTTCTATAATAAAAAAATATGTGGATTTTGATATAAATTTAGAAAAATTAGCAAAAATATTAAAACCAAGAGTATCAAAATTAACACAAATCCCTGAGATGATAGACTTTTTCAAATCTCTTCCATCGTTTGATAAAAGTTTGTTTATAAATAAAAAGAATAAGACTAATGAAGAAAATACTCCAGTTATTCTCAAAAATTCTATTTCATTATTGGAATCAATAGAAGATTGGGCAAACGATAATCTTTTCTTTAAATTGTCAGAACTGGCAGATTCTCTAAATTTAAAAAAGAATTCTATTATGTGGGTTATTAGAATAGCAATTTCAGGAAAATCAGTAACTCCTGGAGGAGCAACTGAAATACTAGATATTCTTGGAAAATCTGAATCTATCAGAAGATTAAAATTATCTCTTGAAATGTTTAATATATAAATTTTGCAAATTAAACAAACAATCTTTCCATTATAATTGGAGAGGTTTTTAGGTAGTTATTTTCATAATTTATCATAGACAAATTCATTTATATATGTTACTATATAATTGCAATCGAGTGCAGTTTAAACTCAAAGTTTCGACAAAAAATATTTTATAAGGGATTTCTATATGGAATCTAAATTTTTACCACTCCTCTCACTCCAAGTATATTATATCATTTTTTTATTTATTTCAACTACTTTAGCACACAATCGTTTTCAATTGTGAATTGATATTGCCATTTTTTTATGATATAACTGTATCGTTCCTGGTGAAAAATAAAATATGGAGGTATTTATGAGTAAGTTCAATTTCAAGAAAATTGCTATGGGATTAGCAACTTCTATAATGTTTTCATCATGTTTTGTTTCTAATGTAGTTGGTATGGAAAATTTGGATGATAAGACAAATTTTTCTAAAGAATATTTAGAGAAGTGTTTAAATGGGCCAAATGAAAAAATAAAATCTGTAATTGCATTTATACAAAAATTAAACAGCAAAGAGCATTTAGTTCCTAACTTGAATGTTGATGAATTACTTACACAGGCAGCCATGGGTATTGTTCAAGTATCAAACTTTTATAATAATAAAATGGAACTCTTTAATGATGAATCCAAAGATAGAATTCTAAGAATAATATCAAAATTAAAAGAGAGTTTAAAATTAACTATAGAGTTGTCGAATAAATTTGGCATTGAATGTGGAAAACTCAAAAAATACATGAATGACTATCCAGATTTAATTGGCTAAAAAACTTATACCTTATAAGTAACACGTTCAAAAGATAGCCCTCAAAATTGACCAGGAACGAGGGCTTTCTGTTATTATTGTGGTTTGATATCTTATTTATTAACAATATTGTTATTTGAAAACATTTACAGAGTTGTCAGTTATCATTAAATTTGTAGTGTGTATATTAATAATATTATAAATTTTCTTATATTTACATACAACGGCGAATATAGTATTTATCTATATGACATTCGATCAATATCTACTGATTTAGGAGGATATATGATTTTTGCAGCAATTGTGGCAGGAGGAATAGGAACTCGTCTTGGAAGTGATATTCCGAAGCAATTTTTGATGTTAGGATCGAAACCTATCATAGTTCACACTGTTGAGAAATTTCTTCTTTGCTCTAAATTTGATGCTATTTTTGTTGGAGTACATGAAAACTGGATTCCCTATGCTCAAGATATTTTCAAGAAATATAATTTAGATGATAAGGTGTTTTTTTCTGTTGGAGGAAAAGATAGAAATTTAACTATCATGAATATAATTTCTGATATAGAATCTAAGTTTGGAGATTCATCTGATCATATTATAGTAACCCATGATGCTGTTCGTCCTTTTGTATCTTTAAGAATTATAGAAGATAATATAAGTGCTGCTAAATCCGATGGGGCATGCGATACTGTGGTAAAATCAAATGATACTATTATTGAGTCGGATCATGATGTTACAGAAATTCGTTCTGTACCCAACAGAAAATATATGTTTCTTGGACAGACTCCTCAAAGTTTTAGAATGTCTGATCTGAAAGAATTGTTTAATAAGCTAGATGAATCTCAAAAAAATGAACTCACTGATGCATGTAAAATTTTCGTATTAAATAATCGTCCTGTTAAATTGGTTATGGGAGAATTCTCAAACTTGAAAATTACTACTATGAGTGATTATAAAATTGCTCAGTCTCTTTTGGAGATAAACTTTGATTAATTGTATATATCAGCTAACTTCTCCTGGAAACATTAATTTAAAATTTCAAAGAGTTGAATTTGAAAACAAAGTTATAGTAAGACCTAGGTATATGTCTATATGTCATGCAGATCAGAGATATTATAGAGGAATGAGAGCTCCTGAAATTTTAAAAAAGAAGCTTCCTATGGCGTTGATTCATGAATGTTGTGGAGAAGTTCTAAAAGATTTTTCTAATTCTTTTTCTCCTGGGACAAAAGTTGTTCTCATTCCAAATGTTTTATCTAATGTTTCTCAAGATGAAATTTACGAAAATTATCAAAAGGGATCAGGATTCCGATCTAGTGGATTAGATGGATTCATGCAAGAAATAGTATCTATGGATTCCAATAGAGTTGTTCCATTTAATGACTTTTATAACAACGAATATATTTTTTCTATTTCTGAATTAGTTAGTGTTGCTGTTCATTCTGTCAAACGATTTTTGAAAAATTCTCATAAAATCAGAAAAACAATAGCAGTCTTTGGAGACGGAAACGTCGGATATTTAACATCTCTTGTAATTAATCAATTGATTCCTGATTCTGAAATAATAGTTATAGGAAGACATCAAGAAAAACTTGCTCATTTTTCATTTGTTTCTAAATCTTATATAGATATTCCTGATGATTTAGAATTTGATCATGCGTTTGAGTGCATTGGAGGATTAGGAAGTTCAGATGCTATAGATAAAATAATAAAGCATATAAATCCTCAAGGGTCTGTTATTCTTATGGGAGTAAGTGAAAATAAAGTTCCTATAAATACTAGAAATATTCTGGAAAAAGGATTAACTTTTATAGGATGCAGCAGATCTGGATTCTCCGATTTTGTTGATGCTGTTAAAATGTTAGAATCTGAAAAATTTAACAGAAGGGTTTCAAATCTAATAACTTTTGAAGATTCAGTCAGTTCGATATCTGATATTCATATGATGTTTAAAAAAGTTACTCAGATTCCTTTTAAATTAGTGTTTAAATGGAATCTTTAAGGAGAAGGTATGTCTAAAGTTAGCGTTATTGTTCCTGTTTATAATGTTGAAAATTATTTGGAAAAATGTATCCAGAGTATAATATCTCAATCATTTAAAAATTTAGAAATAATACTGATAAATGATGGATCTACTGATAGAAGCAAAGAAATCTGTGAACAATTTGCAGCAAAAGATAAAAGAATAATTTTTTTAAATCAAGAAAATCAGGGAGTGAGTGCCGCTAGAAATGCAGGATTAGATATATGTACTGGAGATTATATATCCTTTGTAGATTCAGATGATTATATATCATCTGACATGATTGAATTTTTGGTAAATAATCTTGAAAAAAATGATTTTGATATTTCTACTTGTGGGCATTATAATTGCAAATTAAAAAACGGACATCTAGTATGTGATTGTTCTAAAAATGCAAATGAATCAGGAATTTTATCCTCTCGTCAATCGTTGCAAGAATGTTTGATAGGAGGAAAATTATCTATGATGCCCGTTGACAAGCTTTATAAAAGATATCTTTTCAATTATATACGATTTCCTATTGAAACAATTTATGAAGATTCAGCAGTTATTCCTTTGATAATAACTAAGGCCTCAAAAGTTTGTTATAGTTTTGTCCCTAAATATTACTATGTTATACATCAAAATAGTATACTTACTTCAAAATTTAGTTTAAAAGATTTTGATATAATAAAAGTTAACAAAATTAATTATGATATGATAAAAGAACGCTATTCTTATGCATTAAAACATGCAGAATTCAGATTATTTTGGTCATATTTGTGTGTGATAGATAAAATTATTTATAGTGATTCAGTTTGCTCTGAGTTTCAAGAAATTTTAGACATAATAAAGAAAAACAGACTAATAATTTTGAAGAATCCATTCTTTACATTTAAAAGAAAACTTTTGAATTTTCTTTTATTTATAAATTTTAAATTATATAAGAAAGTTATAAAATATTTTGGAAAACGTAGATATATGTTTGGATAGGAGAAAAAAATGAGAACTCGAAATTCTCTTTTAAATATAATTTCTAATTGTGCATGTTATTTAATTTTGATGATATCAGGTCTTATACTAAAGAAATTATTTGTTGATTCTCTAGGAATGCAGTGTGTTGGAATAGATGCTAGATTTACAGACTATGTATCTATTCTTTCTATTATCGAACTTAATCTTGGAATTAGTTTGATTTATAAACTCTATGATCCGATTGCTAACAGGGATATAGAAAGATTATCTATTATTTTGTCATTTTTGAAAAAATCATATATTATTATAGCGATATGTATAGTTATATTAGGAATTCCTTTTTCTTTTTTCGCAGTTCATTCTATTAAAGAGGATTACAATAAACTATGGCTTCTTAGGATGTTTTTATTATATTTAGCAGACTCTATATGTTCTTATTTTTATTATCATAAAAGAGTCATGATAATTGCAAATCAACATTCGAGAGTAATAGGAATCATAAGATCATGTTGCATTGCTGTTTTGACTGTTGTTCAAATATTTATTTTGAAGATCTTCAAATCATTTGAACTTTACATAATAGCTAAAATTTTTTCTAGAATAGCAGAGAATATTTTTATATCAATTAAATTTAATAAAAAATACAATGTAATAAATACAAATAGAAAATTGAGTTTTAGTAAAGAAAAGAAAAACGAAATTCTTCAAAGTATTAAAGCTATGCTGTTTCATAAAGTAGGAGCAGCAGGATTAAATCAAATATCATCTGTGATTTTTGGATTAGTATCATTGTCATTATTAGAAAATGGAATATATTCTAATTATATGCTTATAGTTATAGCTCTTTGGGGAATATCGTCTGAATTTTTTAGAGGTATATTAGCTAGCTTTGGAAATCTATTGAATACTGAGAGTAAAGAAAAAGTAGAAGAAAATTTTAATGTAATATTTTTAATTAACTTTTTTATTTATTCATTTTTTTGTAGTTCATTCCTATGTTTAGTAGATCCTTTTATGAAAATCTGGATTTCAGAATCTGGAGCATGCTTTGGATTATATACTACTGTGCTCATAGTCATAAATTTATATATATATGGAATGAGACAAAGTATAGGAATGGCAAAAGAAAGTGCGGGAATATTTGTTCAAGATAGATATTTTCCCGTTTTGGAGACAATATTTAATTTTTCTGTTTCTTATTTTTTGACGAAGAAGATAGGAATCTCCGGAGTTATAATAGGGAGCACTGTTAGCTCATTTATTACTTTTTTCACTTATCCATTTTTTGTTTATAAAATTTTATTTAATAAAAATCCTATTAAATATTATAAAAAATATTTTTTATACATGATAATTGCGGTAATCGAAGCGGTGATTTGTTATTTCAGCACAAAAATGTTTTTATTTGGATCGATTTTTCAACAAATAGCTATAAATTCCATTATTTGCTTGATTATTCCTAATATCATGAATATAATGATCTTCTATAGGACGAGAGAGTTCTCTCGCGTTAGTTCTTCAGCTCTTTCCATTTATCTAAAAATAAGAAAAGGCTGAAATATTGACAGGGACTTATATTAAAAGGAGGTATTTTAATGAGTGATGATATTCAAAATGAAGAAGGATCTATAGCTCTTAAAACTGTTAATTTGAACAAGGTCTATAAAAACCACAAGGTTATTGATAATCTTAGTATTTCTGTTAAAAAAGGATCAATTTATGCGTTAATAGGTAAAAATGGTGCAGGAAAGACTACCATTATGAAATTGATCTTTGGATTATCTAATCCATCAAGTGGATCAATTGAGTTTTTGGATGATAGTGTAAATGAAGATCGTGAAAAAATGAGTGGAGTCATTGAAAGTCCTGCTCTTTATTCTGATATGTCTGCATTAGAAAATTTGAAATGCCAGTGTTATGCTCTAGGAGTAAAAAACTCTGAAAAGGTTTGCAATGATCTTCTTGATCTTGTTAGTCTTTCTGATGTGGGAAAAAAGAAAACTAAAGATTTTTCTCTTGGAATGAAACAAAGACTTGCTATAGCTCTTTCATTGGTTGGAGATCCATCTCTTCTTCTTCTTGATGAACCTATAAATGGATTGGATCCTCAGGGAATCAAAGAAATCAGAGAATTGATCTTGAAATTGAATAAAGAACGAAATTTTACTATAGTGATTTCCAGCCACATCTTAGGAGAACTTCATAAGGTTGCTACAGATTATGCCGTTATATGCAAAGGAAAATTAGTTAAGGAATTTTCAAAAGAAGAATTAGAGTCATCTACAGAATCATGTATAAAATTAAAAGTAAACGATACTGCTAAAGCTCTTGAAATTTTACACTCTGAATTAAATATTTCTGACTATAAGATGAATGGATCTGAAATTTGTATATATAATTATTCTGATTCTGCAAAAATCAATGAGATTTTAGTTAAAAATGATTTAATTATAGAATCTATTTCTTCTCAAGATGGAAATTATGAGGATTACTTTATAAAATTAATGGAAGGTGATTTAAAATGATCGGAATGTTAAGATCTGAAATCTATAAGCTTTTTAAGAAAAAGTCATTCTATATCTGTGGTCTTATCTCTATGATATTGATTGGTCTTACTGTATGGACATATGAATGGCAAGTTAACGATCAATTAGGAGCTCAGTATGCTCAACTAGGAATTCCTTTTGATGGAATAGATTTAAAAAGAATGGGATATACTGCATGGAATGCTCTTGAGATATTTGCTCAAGGATCGAATATTGGACTTTTGTGTGCAATTTTTAGTTCCATATTTGTATGTTCTGAATTTTCTTCTGGAGCAATTAAAAATTTAGCTATTAGAGGAAAAAATAGATTCATTATGTATTTCTCTAAACTTATTGTATGTATGTTGGTTCCTATTATTTATGTTTTATTTTCTGCATTAAGTGCTTATCTTGTAGGTGCTTATATTTGGAGTGCTGGAGAATGGAAAAATCAATATGTGGATTCTATTCTTATTCCTATTGGATTAAATACTTTAGTTCAAGTAATATTGCAGTCTGTGTTAGTCATGATAGGATACTTGTTAAGAAGTTCAGGATGGGCTATGGCCTTAAATTTTGGTATAGCTGCTGGAGTTGTTCCTGCGCTAATGATGGCAGGGGTGAATTATATATCTAGAAATTGGTTTGGAATCACAAATGTTGTTCTTTCTAAATATTGGATAGGATTTTACGAAGGAAAAGCATGGCCTCTTGAAGATAGCATTAAATCATGCATAATTTGGGTATTTTTAGCTTATTTAATTATTCCTTCAATTATTGGATCAATTGTCTTTTGGAAACGAGAAATTAAATAAGCTGCTCCCTCTTCATCAGAGGGAGATTCTAAATCAAAATTAAAATGGGGGGATATATGGACTTTGATTTATTATATGCTATTCAAAGTATGCGCAATCCGTTTTTAGATAGTATTATGGTGTTTGTAACAAATATAACAGGATCATATGGTCAACTTTGGTTGTTTATTGGCATTTGTCTTTGCATTTTTAAGAAAACCAGAAAATGTGGAATTACAATTACATGCTCTTATTTGGATATGCTTATAATTGGTCAACTAATTTTGAAAGATTTAATTGCCAGGCCTAGGCCTTGTCATATAGATCAATCTATTGATTTGTTGGTAGATCGTCCATCAAGTTATTCGTGTCCTTCTACTCATTCAGGATGGGCATTTTCGGCTGCAACTTCAGTAACTTTTTATTTTCGAAAATTTGGCATTGCTTTGTTAGTACTTGCGGCGATAATCTCTTTTAGTAGAATGTATTTATTTGTTCATTTCCCAACAGATGTTTTACTCGGCATTGTTATGGGTATTGTTTCCTCATTACTGATAAAAAATTTGGTGGAAAAATTGTATTCTAAAAACAAAATAATTTGATTTTATGGATAAAATTATTTGGTATGTTTTAAATATATTAACTTTTTAAATAAGATTATTTTTATTTTTCGTTATAATATTTGTTTTCAGGAAGTAATATGGGAAATAATATTTTATCTTTAAAAAATATAGAAATGAAATTTGGGGACGAAGTTGTTTTAAAAAATTTTAATCTTGATATTAAAAAAGGAGAATTTATAACTCTTTTGGGAGCTTCAGGATGTGGTAAGACTACTGTTCTTCGCATAATTGCGGGATTTCAACATCCATCCAAAGGAGATATATATTTTGATGGAAAAAAAATAACTAATCTTCCCCCTCACAAAAGAGAAGTGAATACTGTATTTCAAAAATATGCTCTTTTTCCTCATCTAAATGTTTTTGACAATATAGCATTTGGACTACGAGTAGCTAAAAAGTCTAAAGAAGAAATAGAATCTCGAGTAAATGAAATGCTGAATCTTGTCAGTCTTTCTAAAATGGCATATAGATCAATAGACAGTCTCTCAGGAGGGCAACAACAGCGAGTAGCTGTAGCTAGAGCATTAGCTAATTCTCCGAAGCTTCTTCTTTTAGATGAACCTTTTGCTGCATTGGATCTTCGGCTAAAGAAAGACATGCAAGTTGAACTTAAAAAGATTCAATCTCAAACGGGAATAACTTTTATTTCTGTCACTCATGATCAAGAAGAAGCTTTATCTATGTCTGATATTGTAGTAGTAATAGATAAAGGAAAAATACAACAGATTGGATCTCCTACTGATATATATAATGAACCTCAAAATGCATTCGTTGCAGATTTTATCGGAGAAAGCAATATAATAGATGGATGTATGTTGAACGATTATCTAGTTAAAATAAATGGAAAGAAATTTGAATGTCTTGACAAAGGATTTGATAAAAATGAAAAAGTAGACGTTGTAATTCGTCCTGAAGATATAAAAATTGTTCCTCCTGATGAAGGACATATTTCAGGAACTGTGACTTCTGTTACTTTTAGAGGGGTCCATAATGAGATTATTACTGATATCAATGGATTCAAATGGATGATACAGTCTACTGAATTTAAAAATGTTGGAGATATTATTGGATTAGATTTATCTCCTGATTCTATTCATATAATGAAAAAATCTGAATATTCTTCAGAAATTGGAGACTATAGCACCTTTAGTGATGAGTTCTATAATGAACAATCTGAATGATAAGAATAAAATATTTGAAATTAAACGAATAATATATATCAATATAAAAGGATTAGAAAGTTAGACATTATTAAAAATTGATAGAAGAAATAGGGCTACGATATAAAAACAAGAAAATATAATTAATAATTAATCTATAGCACAAAATTATCATAAATAGCGCCACATCTTGTAATGTATATACAAAATCATCTCTTTTTATAGTACAATTACTCCATATCAAATTTGGAGGGATTCTTATGAAGAAGATTTTTCTTAAGATTCTTAGTGTGTTTTCTTTTATGTGCATGTTTATGTTTAATGTTAACGCAAATGAAGTAGATGATGCAGATGTAGATGCCGTATTTCTATATATAGATGTCAATGACCCTGAATTACAAAAAAAGCGTCCTGATTTAAAAAATTGTATAAAAAAAGATTGTGAAAATGATGAACTAAAATACGCTCTAAGGTCAGTTCTTAAGAATATTCCTTGGATAAGAAAGATTTTTATTGTCATGCCTAATGAAAAAGTAAAATTTTTAAAAAATCAAGATGAAATAAATGATAAAATTGCGTATATTAACGATGAAGAAATTATAGAGGGCGGTACGAGGGCATGTTGTACTAAACAATGGAATTTATGGAAGTTAAAGGAAAAATTATGTTCAGATAACGTAATTTTGTTTGATGATGATTATTTTATCGGTCAACCTCTTAAAAAATCAGATTTTTTCTACAAAAATGACAAAGATAAAATTGTTCCTTATATTTTTTATGATGGGAAAATATCACAAATTTCAAAAGAAAAGATAACTCAAAAATTAAAAAATATAAAAAAGAAAGTAAAAGAAGACAATATGAAAAAACAAGATAGTTTATCCTTCTGGCATCAAATTTTTTCAGGACGAGAATTTTTATATAGTGCATTGAATAAAGATAAAATTTTAAATTCCGTTAATCATTGCTTTCCTCACAATGCGATTTCATTGAATTTATCTGAACTTAAATCATTATATAATGTTGTGAAAAAACAATATCCTGATTGGAAAGATTGCTTAGAAGCGAAAACTCGAGAATTAAATGCTTTTGTTTTTCAAGATTTTTACAATTTTTATTATCTAAATGCTGATAATAGAAAAATAAATAAAAAAATAAAATATAAATATTTTGATCTTGCAGATAAAAATATAGTTAATGCTGTGAAGAAAAACAAATATGATCTTTTTTGCATAAACACAGGAGGAGGCAGAGAATATACGGATGAAGAAAGATTACGAGCAAGAAAAGCAATGAATGAATTGTTTCCTGATAAAACTAAGTATGAAAAAGAAGAAGTTAAAATTAGTAAAGCAGCATAGGGAGTTGTTATAATGAAAAATATTATAAAAAATCTTGTTTCAATATTCTCATTTATGTTTTTATGTGTTTTATCGGTTAATGCAAGTGCGACAATACCAAAAGTTTCAATAATAGTTCCAGTATACAATGTAGAGAAATGGCTTCCTGAATGTATGGATAGTTTGGTAAATCAAACGTTAGAAGATATAGAAATTATATGCGTAAATGATGGATCTACAGATAATTGTAAAAATATTCTTGATGAGTATGCTAAAAAAGATAAAGAAAAATTTAAAAAAGAAAGAATTAAAGTTATTAATCAAGAAAATCAAGGAGTTTGTGCCGCTAGAAATGCTGGGTTAGATATTGCTTCTGGAGAGTATATTACTTTCGTTGATTCTGATGATTATGTTGATACAAAATGTTATGAAACTGCTTATAAGTGGGCAAAAAAAGATAATATAGATGTTTTGCAGTTTCGTCATAATAGAGTTAATGAAAAATCTAAAATAAAGTCTTCGAATAATTCTGAAAAAAATTTATCTGATTCTGAAGTTTTGAATTTAGAGCAATTTTTAAAAAAATCGTTTAGTGGATTTGTATGGTTCAAAATGATTAAATCAGATATAATAAAAGACAATAATATAAGATTTATGACGGATATCAGTTTAAGTGAGGATGCATGTTTTTCATATATGGTGTTTCCTAGAGCGACAAGGTTCAAAATTATTCCTGGGAAATTTTATAATTATAGATCCAGACCAGGATCTGCTGTAAAAAAATGGAATAAAAATGACTACAATAACAGGCAAATGATAAGTATTATTAACCATGTGTATAATAGCTGGAAAGAAGGAAATTTAATAAAGGGAAGGGAACATATCCTTCTAGAATTTGTTATTCATGTGGTAAGAGGAAAGAAAACAAATCATGTTGATGACATTTTAAAAATTGTAGACAAGTTAAATTCTCCTGAAGTTTTATCGAAATGTTCTAAGAATTGTAAAGATGAAATAGAAAAACTGAAAAAGGAATCATCAGAAAATAAAAAAGTAAACTCTAAAAAAATCGTTAAGAAAGCTGCTTGATTAAATAAAAGATCTTTCCGTATATTTAGGTATTGATAAAGATGTATAGAAATCGTTTTAAGTATGTGGCATAAAGAGCTAATACACTTTCTCCGGCGTCGCCGGAGAAAATACTTGTCTATATTTTGCAATGCCATATTTGGAGAAATAATCTACATAACAAGAACTATTTCCATATTTTGAGAATTTCCTTTAATATCATCTCAGCTCTATTTTTTATTCCTTTATCTTTGTCAATTGATTCTATCCCTTCGGTTATAGGAATTTTGATAAGTTTTTGATTATTATCTCCTCCCCAAAGATCATATATTTTCTTATCTAGACCTTTTGCTTGTTGTTTATCTTCTATACGATTTTCTTTCAAATTTGTGTATAAATCATTATCTAAAGTAGCAAAACTTGGCAAATGAACAACCAAATTGTATCTATCAAGAATCTCTTGTCTTGTGATTTTTCTTTCATTCAACATTTTATCATAGTCCTTTAGATTCATGTAGGCCGCTCCGTCAATCAGCCCTCGATCACATATGATTATACATTCAACGCCAAAATCTTTACTTTCAATTTCTTTAGCGTTTTCTATTGCTTGTTTTTCTTTATCAAGTTGAGTTTCGAAAACAAGTTTTTGAAATGGTTTCACTCCTAATTTTTCTGGATTATCTCCTTTACTAAAAAGATAAAAAGCAATTTCATCTAATATCAAAACTTTAAATTTATTAGTACCATCTTCGTGCTTTATTTCCTCTAATTTCTGTTTCAAAATTAGTAGAGATGAGGTTTTACCAGCGCACGGACCTCCTGTAAGAACTATCATTTTATATGAACTAATAGGATATGTTATAAATGCGAAAAAAACTAAAACTAATTTACGAAAATTAAACATAAACATCCTCTCTGAAAATATAATTGGATGATTGTATAAAAAATGAACTTAAAATGCAAAATTTTGTGAGATGATTTATTTCTTACACCTGATATTTTTCAAAATTATTTTTTTGCATTTTTTAACTACTTTAAAACATGATCAATTGCATAAAACATTGAGAACTGTCATCTAAGCATCAGAAAAAATGTGTTTTTTATTTTTTCAAATGCCGAAAAATCTATTGACTTTTTTTTCCCTATAAGTAGAATAAGAAATATTGAATTTGCGGGTGTAATTCAATGGTAGAATTCCAGCCTTCCAAGCTGGCAGCGTGGGTTCGATTCCCATCACCCGCTCCATGAATTGTTAATTGTCAGCTTTGTGGACAATGCTAGGAGCGTATGTATAAAAAGTTGAAATGCATGAATCTCAGTATTGCTAAAATGAGGGTCGTGTTCTAGGGTAGTTTATGTTGAAATTTATAGTAACAAATGGCATCAAACAGAACCTCTTCGGCGTTGTCGGAGAGAATTTATCAGTATTACACGTTAAACTTTTCGAAACTGCTTTTTGTGTTCTTCAACTATTTCAGAACATGACCTAAAATGAGTATGGTTAATTTGTAAAAAATTATTTTCGTCGTTAGCGATTGGAATAAAAAACTTAATATACCTTCTCCGGTGTCTCCGGAGAAAGTATCTATCTATATTTTGTAATGCCATAAATTATACAGTAGAATACCATGGCTTTCTAAACTGTTTTGAAAAGAAATTTATCATCTTTCAGAAGGCTAGAGATATTATCTTTGTGCTTTTGCCAGAGATCCAATGCTAGAGATTTTGTATAAGGATTGCTTATATATTGATTTTCAGGATCAAGATCATCTTTTATAGATGTGCATAATACATATTTGTAGAAACTTAATGCTGCTGCTGCAGAATTTAATTTTTCAGTGTTTTCCTGTTCTGATACTCCATCTCTAAGTTGAGACTTTATTTCTGATATAGAATCCTCGCAAATATATATCCATGAATTTACTTGTGGTTCAGATAATCCTGATAATTGCGAGAATCGTTTAATAACATCTGCTATATCAAACATTATTATGCAGTTGTAACTATTTTTAGAGATTTACAAGCGTTAGAGAAAATTTTGGAGAATCCTGCAGTAACACTGATTGCTGCTTTCTCTAGTTGTCTATCTATAACTTTGTCATAATCTATTGTTACATCTCCTGATTGAATCATTTGAATAGCACATTCTTTATCTAATCCAATAATAGTATTAGTACCTGCTGAGTTGCTACAGATTAATTTAGCTCCAACAGGAGTAATATCTTTACCTGTTCCCTGGAAATTCAATCCTGCATTAGAATCTCTCATTTCATCAAGAGCTAAAATTTGTCTTGCTACATCATAAGTTGTTATTATGACATTCATATGATAAGGCTTTATAGATGCCCACAATTGTAATAGTTCTGCATAAGAAACACTTTGAATATTAGTAGGAGTTAAATTTGATTTAATAACTGTTATAGCATCTTCAAGCTGTTCATTAACTATATCTGCTCCTATTTTTCTGAGAATAACCGCTAAAACATCCAAATTTTGAAATCTTAATGCCTCATAAGTTGATGATAATACTCGTCCATGCTTTAATAAATGAACCAAGTTCGAATTGGTAGTAACTGATACAGATGGAAGTGTTCCTCCTTCAGAAATCGGATAAGCTTCTAAGTTACTCGTACTTTTCTTTTTGCTTGTACTAGATTCCAAATTAGAAGTAATAGTTCTATAATCTATTCCGTCAATAGTAGTTCTTGCAGCGGTAATATATGGTAAAACATCATTAGAATGAATTCCTTGTTTTACCGCTCTTGCTATAAATTCGGGAAACAATACAGAAGAATCTGCAGAAGAGAAAAATTTTTCAACAGTATCGCATCTTGGACCACTTACCTTAATACCAAATCTTTTAAGTTGCCGCTGATAAGCATCTAATCCCTCTAAGTTTGTTCCTTTATATTTTTCTGAAGGATCTAATTCCTCTAACACATTTGTGAAACTTTTATTACAAACATTATACATTCCTTTTTCAAGCTTTATATTATCAAAATCCATTTTATTCTCCTTAAATTTTAAATTCTGAATGCCTATATGAGTCTTCATGATTCTCTGTCGCAAGTTGTGATTTAACTAAAGAAAAAGATTTACCATTAAATATTTTCTGTAATTTTTGTAAATCGTTGAAATTAAGAGAATCAATCATTTTTTCTATTACTGAATTCTCAATTTGAGGTTCTAAAAATGAAAAATATTTTAAAACTTCATCTCGCAATTCAGTAACATAATTTTGTCCTATTTTTACATCATTTTCTATTTTTTGAACTTTTCTAAACAGATCTTGCATTCCTTTCTTATTAAATTCAGATTTCATTTTTTCTATTATGTCAAAACAATTTTCAGATTTATTATTCGAAAAGTTCTTTATTACTCCTGCAGAAACTTGAGCAGGAATAGCTACAAATGACCATTCATAAGCATCTAAAGGATTGTCCAATATATAATGACATAATACTTCCTTCCCATCTACGAGATATTTTTTACCTTTTTTATGAATACAAGAATTTGAATTTCTTCCACATATATTACAAATATTATTTTCAACGAGACATCTAATACTTACTTCTTTTTTTATTCCTGAATCTATTTCTAAAATTATATCTTCACTGCTTTTCGTTCTAGGAATATAAGCTTTTGCTAAAAGTCTAGAATATATTTCTCCTAATGAATTATTCTTTTTTAAAGATTCAGTTCTACATGAAAATATCCTTGCTAATTGATTTTTAGATTTTGCATCATGATCAAAAATTCCTGTTTTTCCAACAAAAAGATTAGATAACTTTTCCAATGATTCATTTGTGAATCTTTCATAATCTCTGTCTATTTCGTTATCACAAAGAATCATAGAAAATACATATACTTCATCTTTTTTTAATTCTCTTTTTGTAAATTTGTTTATTAACTTTATATCTTCATCAGAAACATTTTCTGGAGCAGGAATAACAAGTCCTTCTTTCATATCAATTCTCCTTTGATTCATTTTTTAATTCTATTTCTCGAGCTTTTGCCTTTAACAATCGAGTATTTGCTAATCTTAATTCATCTTTTAAGTTTATAGAACACCATTTTATTTCAAAATTTAAATCTAATCTTTTAAATTGCATCCACATATTGCAAATTTTGTTTATGACAGGATTCAATATCCTCCTATAAGATTCTAGTTCACTGTTTAGAATTTCCAATTGTTGTACTGACATTGATTCTGTGGTGCTCCATGAAAGACCTAATAAAAATGGAGGAATAGAAAGTTTGCTAACTATTTGTTCTAAAATTTGTCTTACAGGAGTCTTGCTATCAAGAACCTGATTGTCTGCTCCTATAACCTTTATATCTACATCTCCTATTGCTATGAAATCTGTAGGAGTTTCACTTTTCATAGCTTTGCTCCATTCAGATGCAATATTCTCTGCTCTTTCTTTTGTATACATTTGTTCACTTGCATCTTTAGGAGGACTATAAGTTACTGCAAATCTTGCATTTCCTACTCTTTCCCAATTGTTTCCTATACTTGCAAAGATTTTTAATAAAATTCCACTGACAAAGGGCAATCCTTTTAAAATAGAATTTCCATATAAACTTTCAGGATCAGGATTTAATACTGATATTGCTATTAGTTCAGGATACTTTATTTCTTTCAATTCTCCATTCGATAATTTTTTATAGATTTTTAAATTAAGGGATCCATTATCAGATTTAAGAGATATATTTCTTAATGACGCATTATATAAAGCTGCAATGTCATTAAATTTTGAATTAGGAATTATCTCTCCTATAGCAGTTCCATAAGTCAATAATTGATTTAAATGCACAAATATGAAACTATCTATTCCGGTTGAACATGATCCCACTTTTACATTTTGCAAAAATTTGTTTATCTCAAATTCGACATCTTTATCTTCACATTCAATTTTGAATGTTCCTATTAATCTAACAAGTTTAGAGATTGCAGCATCTATAACTGGAATAGCTTCTTTTATTGTTGAATATAGATTTATTTTAAATTTAGATAAAGGATCATAATTATCTATAATATCAAATGGATGAGTCTTTTTTTTCGAAATAGCAGTCTGAACTGAAATTTCATGGTTCTGCTTTTTTTTAAAAAATTTCAATTTTTACTCCTTTCATCTTTTTAAAGACATAACTAAAAAGGAATCATCATAACACTTAAATGTGTTTGTACTTACAAAATATCTTATATCGTCCATTGCATGGTCATTTTCTTTTATAGGAACATCGTAATTTTTATTTTCATCCCACTTATATAAGGAAAATTCTCTTATAGAATCTACACAATTTTTACATATTTTTATTTTTTCTGTTTTTAAAGATTCAATAACAAGGCGAATTCCTTCAGAAACATTATTTTTGGCAGGAATGACTGTGAATTCCTTATTTTTTTGAATTAAAGATATAAAACTCGCTGCAGAAGGATCTATTATAAAGAATCTTATTTTCCTGTTTCCTATTAATTTTTTTATTGATTGATAATGTTCTTCATCAGTTTTTGTTTTTCCTTCTGTTCTTGAGTCGTAATAATATTCATCTATTCTGTACCATGAATTTTTATATTTTCCCCAAATTCCACATGAAGTTGGATTAACTATTCCATAATCACAAGAGATTATATATTCTGAAAATTCAACGTTTGGAACATTGCAGAAAAAATTCATATTAGTCATAAATGGATAAATTAATCCTGCTTGAGAAGACCATTTTCCTTCTACGAATCTCTCATAAAAACTTCCTGAATATATGCGTTTATATCTTTCTATTACTTTTTTTGAGAGAGAAGGATTATCATACATTGAAAAATTGATTACCAATGCATTTTTTTCTTTTTTTTTGAGAATCCACTCTTTATAAAACCAATGAGAAGGACTCTCGGGATTACAATTGAACCAGAATTTGGCATTTTCATCTGAGCATCTTGCAATAGCCTGTTCTACGAATGTTCGAGGCATTAATACTACTTCATCAAATAACACTCCTGAAAGAGTTAATCCTTGAATTAATGATGCTGACGATTCGTCTTTTCCTCCGAAAATATAAAAATAATTTTTTCTATCCTTATACGAAACAATTAACGTATTATCAGATATTTTTAATTCACATTGAAATCCTAGATTTTTTAGAAAGTCTAACACAGGAAACAAAAAGTTTCTTTTTATAGATTTTATAGTTTTTCCACATATTGCAAATGATTTGTTGTTGAATTTATAGAATGTCCAAATAATAAAAGAAATTCCAAGACAAAAAGTTTTTCCACTTCTTATTGCTCCATCACAAATTATCGAATCATATTTTCCTTTGTAATTGTCTAACCACCATGATAAAACCAATGATTGTTTAAGAGATAACTTCTCAACTTTCATTTTTTTCTTTGCTTATTAAATTTCCTATTCCGTTTTCAAGAGCAGAATAAAATGGAAGAATTTCACTATTTGATTTTCTTGATTCTATTTGTTCAAGTTTTTCAAGAGCTTTCATTCTATCAAAAAATTTAATCTCCATTGTTCCATCTTTTAACCTTTTAATCTCAGAAATGTTAAAAAGATTCATATTACTTAATTGGAAATCATCTATGTCTTTTATGAACATAAGCTTTACACAATCAAAAATTTCTCCAAATGCTAGACGCTCATATCCGATTCCCGCTTTCATAGAAAGACTTTGCTTCTTATATTCATAAATCTTTGCTATTTCGTTTCTAATAGAATCGTCAAGCATGAGTTTAGGAATACTTTCCTTTTCATCTTTCATATTTGCCAATGAAAAAGCTTCATATGGATTCCCTGTCTCTACAAGATGATAACAAAAAATCCTCTTTTTCCTATTCAGATTCTCATTTCCCATATAAACACCTCTACTAATAGATCAATACCATCAAATTTTGCATATCTCACAACAAAATATTTATTTTTTAGACGATTTTTATACTATTCTCTGTATATATTTTGCAATGCCGCCACTCGGTAATGTTCTAGGATAGTTATTTTGAAATTTAAAGTAGTAACAACGATATCGCAAATGAAAATAAGCCTTTTCCGGCGTCTCCGGAGAAGTATCTATCTATATTTTGCAATGCCACCACTCTGTTATTGTTGCAAATAAAAGTATCATGATATATAATGTAATTAGTTTTGGTTACTAAATGAAATATTATTTACATAAGTTTCGAAAGTTATACGAGAGGAGATAAAATATGAAACGAAATTTTAAAAAACGATTTAGAGGATTATTTCTAACAGTTTCTCTTGCTGCATGTGTATGTGGAAATCATGTTGTAGAAAGTAAGAGCTTTAGAACTGACATTGCGAAGTTAGTGCTTTTAATTGCTTCGGGTTTGGTAATAAATTTGAAATCAGAAAAAATGGCAAAGAAATTTATGGAAGATAAAATAGATGAATTCTCGAAAAAAACTTTCGAAAAATTGGATGAAGACAAACAGAAAAACAACCAAAAAGTAAAAAAAGAAAGAGCATATGAGAAAGTCGCGAGAATACTTAAAGATTATTTAGAAGGTATGGCCAAAGAAAATGGGAAATACAGAAAAATATTGATAAAGTTAGCTTCGCATTATTTTAAATTGGATAGTTTTCAAAATATGGGAAACAAAAATCTAGGAACAGCCAACATTATATGGTGTTTCTTATCATTGAAGTATTATCAAAAATTTGATAGTACAACGGCTCAAAAAGATGAGAGAATTCAAGAAGATTTATTGAAAATTATAAATGATATAATTGATGTTGTAATTAATGCTATAAGTGGTAAAATTGATAACGAAATGTTAAAAAATGTTACACAGAAAGCTCTGACGGGATTATCCGACCCTCTAAAAAAATACATAAAAAACCGAGCTGCCATTGACGGTAACTGGATCACTGCTACAAGTGGATTTTTGGGCGCTGTACAAGCTCTCTCCGACATGCCTCCATTTGAAAAGATACCATTTTATTATTGCCCATCGTTTGCTAAGAAATTATACAGTATAGAGGTGGATTTATGCAATGTCGGTCAACCTAATGCCTACAAATTCGAAAACTATACCAAAGAAGATTTTTGGAAAGGTTGGGAAAATTATTACTAACTGTTTAGATATAACTATAAATTGCTAAAATATTGATTTATCAAATACACACTAAAACGCTGATAAGTTTCCCTAATGTCATCCAATAGATAAATATTTTGTTTTGAAATTTTGATTTATAAACTCTTGCAAAAAAAAAAAAATTGGTGTATAATATGATCAGGTTGGTGGTGATGAATTTTATAGTATATTTGTCTTAAAAAATTTTTAAAAATTAAATATGAGAGGTATAAATATGAAAAGAAATTTTAAAAAAATAGCATTAGTTGCATCTTTTGCTGCTTTTGGATGTAATTGCGGTATTGTTAATACTGTAGGACTCCTTGAAGGGACCATGAGTGATTTACTTAAGTTGAGCGCTGCGGTTACAATTGCTAAATTCGCATCGGATAATTTGGACCTTACGGAGAAAGGGAAAATTAAATTAATGCGGATTTTAAAAAAAGTCCCGAAAGATCTGGAAGATAAATGCGTGTCCGAAGAATTGGCAAAAAATATTAATGAATTTATTAATTTTTATAATAAAAATACTAAAGACGGTGAAAAAATTGGCAATATTGAAGGAGAAGGTCTAGGAAAACTAAGTTTTAAAAAAGCTTATGAATTAGCAGATAAAATGAACAATAAACAATTAGATAAAAAGTTAGACTCTGAGGCTATAGCACATCTAAGAAAAGACAGATTTATAAATTTATCAATTAGTAGAGAATCTTCTCTAGCAATTCAAGGTGAAGAAAACCAAGAAAAAAAAGAAGAAAAAAAAGAAGAAAACAAAGGAAACGAAAAAGGATGAAAAAAATAATAAACTCAATAATAAAACTTTAACGCACTTTAAATCACCAACCAACTTTTTCTTGCTTTATTGAGCATTAATTAGTAAGAAATAAATGAGATTTCATATAAATCATTTCAAAAATAAAATAAAATTCCTCTGGTGATGTCAGAGGGATTTTTTAAATTTTAATTATTGTCATTTCTTTGATAAGATAGTTTGTTTTCTGTTTAAAGCATCAAAAAAATGTTGACAATACATGCGCATGTGTGCGATAATACATGTGGTTATTCTAAAAAATAAAAATAATCTCGAAAATTGTAGACTTTTTTTTTATATTATGTATAATGTTATCAGGAGGCGGCATAGCTCAGCGGTAGAGCATTCGGTTCATGCCCGAAGTGTCAGTGGTTCAAATCCACTTGCCGCTACCATTTATGAGTAATTTTTGGAGGAATCTTATGAGTAATAATGAAGATATTGTCAAAATAAAAGTTGTTGGAGTAGGTGGGGGAGGAGGAAATGCCGTTAACCGCATGATTGATTGTGGTGTCAAGGATGTTGATTTCATCTGTGTCAATACTGATAGTCAGGCATTAAATAATTCCTCTGCGACAACTAAAATTCAAATAGGAGATAAAGTCACTAGAGGAAAAGGTGCTGGTTCTAAACCAGAGGTAGGAAAAAGAGCTGCTGAAGAGAGTCATGATGAAATAGTGGATTCTTTAAAGGGATCTGACATGGTGTTTGTGACTTGTGGAATGGGAGGAGGCACAGGCACCGGCGCTGCTCCTGAGGTTGCTCGAATTGCTAAAGAATTAGGGATCTTAACTGTTGGAGTAGTCACGAAGCCCTTTGAATTTGAGGGGCATCGTAGAATGGCTCAAGCAGAAGAGGGAATATCTAATCTTCGTGAATCTGTGGACTCATTAGTAGTAATTCCAAATGAAAGATTAAAATATGCAAGTCAACAGAGAATAACTTTAAAAAATGCGTTTGTAGTTGCAGATGATGTTCTTCGTCAGGCGGTGCAAAGCATTTCTGATTTAATACTAGTTCCTGGAATAGTTAATCTTGACTTTGCTGACGTAACATCTATAATGAAAGATGCAGGGTATGCTCATATGGGGGTAGGAGTGGCTGTTGGAAAAGATAAAGCTGAGGCCGCTGCTAAAATGGCAGTATCGAGTCCGTTGCTTGAAACTACTATTGAAGGGGCTAAAGGATTAATAGTGAATATTACTGCTGCTCCTGATATAGGATTAGATGATATAGAAACGGCATCATCTATGATTTCGAGCCAAACTGATTCTGATGCAAACATAATTTGGGGAGCCGCATTCGATGAGTCAATGGATGATCAGATTCGGGTTACTGTTATTGCCACTGGATTTGCTACAAGAGAGTCGTATATTCCTGTAACTGTTAAGAAAAATGTAGATGTTCCTAAAAAAGAACCATTTGAATCTATATTTAGTCAAAATGTCGATCCATTAGTTGCTCAAACTGCTTCTGAGCCAAAGGGTCCACTAGAAGATATTATGTCAATGTTTAATAGATAAGGAGAGATAATATGTCAAAAAATATTGAAAGAAAATCACAATTGCATCCAAAATATGAAGAAACTGTTTTTACGTGTGCTTGTGGAAATGTTATTAAAACGAGATCAACAAGAGGAGGTTCTGTTTCAGTAGAAATTTGTTCTAAGTGTCATCCGTTTTATGCTGGAACTCAGAAACATATGAAGACAGGAGACCGTGTCGCGAGATTTAATCGCCGCTTGAAGGCTGCATCGTCTCGATAATTATGTTATCTGAAGATTTATTGAATCATATTAGAAGGGATTGTAGTCTTTTAGATCTTGTTTCTTCTTATACTTCTGTCACTAGAAAAGGATGCAATTATATGGGATTGTGTCCTTTTCATTCTGAGAAGACTCCTTCGTTTTGTGTTTATCAAAATACGAATTCTTTTTATTGTTTTGGTTGTGGTGTTGGTGGAGATATTATTCAGTTTGTTATGTTGGCGGAAAATTTATGCTATCTAGATGCGGTGGAGTTCTTAGCATATAGGATGGGACTTCAGTTTGATGGAAAGTCTAGTAATTATTTATCGGAAAGAAAATCAATTTTTGAAATAAATAGAGCCGCTGCAAAATTTTTTCATTCAAATTTGTCGCATGAATCGGAAGGAATGAGATATTTTACATCAAGAGGGTTATCTGAGAAAATTATAAAACGGTTTGGCTTAGGATGTACCTCTTCAGAACGAAACTCATTAGTAAATTTTCTTATTGAAAAAGGATTCTCAAAAGAAAATATATTGAAGTCGAATCTCGGACTAGAATATAGAGGAAAGTTGCGGGATAGATTTATAAATAGAGTAATTTTTCCCATAATAGATACAAAAGGAAATATTATTGCTTTTGGTGCTAGAACATTAACTGATAAGCTTCCAAAATATTTGAATTCTTCTGACACTTTAGTATTTAAAAAATCAAATAATTTATTTTCTCTTAATTTTGCTAAAAAAGAAAAGTATTTTATATTAGTTGAAGGGTATATGGATGTTATTTCCCTTAATCAGATTGGATTTAGATCCGCAGTTGCTTCATTAGGGACCGCATTAACAAAAGAGCAATCTAGTTTAATATCTCGTTATGTTCAAGAAGTATATATATGTTATGATTCAGATGATGCTGGAAAAAAAGCTACTAATAGAGCAATCAAACTATTAGAAGATCAACATTTAGTTGTGAAGATTATATCCATTCCAAATGCAAAGGATCCTGACGAATTTATTAAATTAGACATTTCTAGTGCGAAGTCTAGATTTCAATCTTTAATAGATAATTCTAAAAATGTTGTAGATTATAAATCTAGTGAGCTTGAGAAAAAATATGATTTGTCAAAAGCAGAAGAAAAGGTGCTTTTTTTGAAAAATTTATCTAATATAGTATCAAAAATTTATGATCCTATAGAAAGAGATATCTATCTATCGCGAATATGTTCGAAGTATGGTATATCTAAAGATGCTTTTGGAATAAGTGTCGAAAAAAACTTCAAAAAAAGCGAACAAATGGAGTTTAATAAATCTAAAATGTCGAAAAATCGAGAAAAATCGAGCAATTTGCATATTGAAGAATTTCTGATTTCGTGTATAATAAGAAACACCGATTTTGTAAAACATGTCAATGAATTTGTCTCTGATGATTTCTGTAGTGATTTGAATTTTAGAATTTTAGATACTATTCGAAATTTGTCATCTGAGGGGAAACATATAGATATAGGTTCGATTTCTAGAGAATTTGACAGCATGGAGTCTGGAGAAATTTCTAGAATTGCAAATTTAAATATTATGGATGTGTCTGAATCGAGATTTCTTAGTTTAGTTGACCGTTTTGAAAAAAAAAGACAGATCAGGAATTTTAGAAAGTTTCAAAATCTTGACGATGATAAAGTTCTAGAGTTTTTGGACAAGCTAAAGAATAGCAAAAAGTAGATTAGAGGTGTATCGAATGGCTGATGATAATAAAAATAAAAAGACCGAAGATGTCATAAACTCTATTGTTGAACAAGGACAAGAGTTAGGTAATGTTTCCGAAGCTGATATATTAAAAGCTATGGGAGATTTAGAGTTTAATCCTGATCAAATAGAGGAGCTCTATGACTCTTTAGAATCTTCTGGAGTAGAAATTAGCAGTGATGCTCCCTTAGAAATGGTAGATGTGTCAAATGCTAAATCTATTGATTCTGTTGATGCGTCTGTTTCTGATAATATTAGCCTTGAGGATCCCATTAAACTTTATCTAAGAGAGATAGGGAAGGGGAGTTTGCTTACTTCAGAGGAGGAAATAGATCTTGCGTTGCGAATTTCTGAAGGAGATAAGTATGCAAAGGAAATATTACTTAAATCGAATTTAAGATTAGTTGTTAGCATAGCTAAACGATATGTTGGTCGAGGCATGCAATTATCTGATTTAGTTCAAGAAGGAAACTTAGGGTTAATGAAGGCGGTCGACAAATTTGATTATACGAGAGGATTCAAGTTTTCTACTTATGCTACTTGGTGGATAAGGCAATCTATCACTAGAGCTATTGCGGATCAATCGAAAACTATTCGTGTTCCTGTTCATATGGTTGAAACTGTTAATAAGATAAAGAGAATATCAAGTTTGTTACTTCATAGTAATGGACATGATCCTACTCCTTATGAAATTGCTAAAGAACTTGACATGCCTTTAGATAAAATTAAAGAGGCTTTAAAAGCCTCTCATGATCCTTTGTCATTAGAGAGTCCTATTGGAGAAGAAGAAGACAGGCAATTAGGAGATGTCATTTCTGATGATATACAGGCTGCTCCATTGGAACAAGCTACTTCATCATTGCTAAGAGATGCTCTTGCTGATGCTTTAAAAACTTTAACTGATCGTGAAGAGAAAGTTCTTCGATTAAGATTTGGAATTCCAGATGGCAGAACTCGAACTCTTGAAGAAGTTGGCAAACGATTTCATGTTACTCGAGAGCGCATTCGTCAGATCGAGGCTAAGGCGTTACGCAAACTACGTCATCCTATGAGAAGCAAAAAATTAAAAGATTTTTTGCAATGATTTTTATTTACATATTTAAACGAAATTTGAGTATGCAGTATGGTAGGAATTTAGGGAGTGTTTTGGCATTGCAAAAGAGGGATAGAAATGATAAAAAAAAAGAATGGAAAGTAAAATGAAGTGCCCAAAATGTGGACAAATGGAAAAAACAAAAAATGGATTTCATAGAGGAAAACAACGATATAAGTG
>Ga0256405_10001212_pt1 | contig 72796 bp, 65 predicted proteins | sample RumenRJG_02DNA_FD_189096 | JGI IMG/M metagenome (GOLD analysis project Ga0256405, IMG submission 189096) | Bovine rumen microbial communities from Lethbridge, Alberta, Canada - RJG_02 | ecosystem: Host-associated > Mammals > Digestive system > Stomach > Rumen | place: Canada: Alberta...
ATATCCGTAACTAGGCTTTCTTTTATGAACATCTTTAATTAATTCTCCTAAATCTTTTCTATTCATCTCATATTGATTCAGCTCATCTTTATTTTTAAGCCATTTGTAGTAACCTGATCTTGAAACTTTTAATACTAAGCACAAAGATCTTATATTATATTCTTTACTTAATAGTTCTATTATTTCATACTTTATCTCTGTTACTTCGTGAATTTTACAATCGTACCATCTCCTTTCATTAGGTATCCTTTTTTTAATAATTAGTTCTCAATTCTTAATTTCATATTTTCATACTCTAATTGTTCTTCTTTTGCTAAGTTTTTCTTATTAGAATACTTAGCTAAAGGATTATTATGTTTTCTTTTTGGTATTAGACCTTCATATCCTTTTTCTCTATAAATCTTTATCCAATTATTAATCATCCCATTATTTAAACCGGTATCTTTCGTTATTTGAAAAGTACTTATTTCCATATCTAAAGCAGGTTTTATTATCTTATATTTTTCTTCTGCAGTCCATTTTTTATATTTTTGACCTTTTTTTGCCATATCATCAACTCCTTTATTAAATTATAACAAATGAAAAAGTGGAACATCTTTTTTTATGTCCACTTTTATCTTACAACTTCAGTTTATTATTACTTCTCTTTTTCGTATGCTAATTTTAAATCATTTAAAAATTTTGTTTGAGCAACTTCTTGATATGGAATGATCCATATTTCTAAAATTCCAAGTGTTAGTATAGCAAGTAAATGCCATCCAATGAAGCTTAATTTTAAAATAAAATAATCCATTTTATGACCCATCATTATTTCTTCACTTTTTCTTAATATATCCATCTTTTCATAATTATTGTATTTTTCATCTGATAATAGATACGGTATTAAAGAATATCCAAGTTGTTTTATTATTCCTGGAATTATTAATAGTAAAGTCCATAAAAATACAAAAATTGATGCGATTAAATTTATTAATAAATCTTTTCCAAAATCATTACTAAATTTAAAAATATCTTTAAATTCTCTTGGCTCATCATTAATAAATTTTACCATATAATATACTAATCCTACTTCTATAAAATATAAAATCCATCCTATTGAAATATTAATATATGTATTATTATCTCCATATGGTATTCTTATTGAAAAATTTACAATTATTGCTACTAACAATATTATTCCAAACAGTGGCCATCTTTTTCCTTTTACTTTTTCTTTTGCCCATTGTTTTAATTCTACTCTATTCATTTTATTTTTCTCCTTCTTTTCTTGTATATACTAAATGCTTAAATTTTATATTATTTTCTTCACATTCTGATAATAATTTGTTATTCCATTCTTCTTTATTAAATGTTGGAAAATATACATCTGCATCTTTTGCTTCAGCATCAACTTCAGTTAATATAAGTTTATCACTGTATTCTATCATTTGTTTATATATTGATGCTCCTCCAATTATCATTACTTCAGGATATTCTATTATTTTATCAAGTAATTCATCCATTGATGTAACTACTTCTACTTCACTACCTAAATCTATCTTTTCAAAACATAAAACAATGTGTTTTCTTCCGGGAAGTACTTTTGGAAGTGATTTAAAAGTATTATATCCCATTACCATTGGTTTTCCCATTGTTTGTTCTTTGAAAAACTTCATATCCTCTTTAAAACGCCAGATTAAATCATTATTACGGCCTAATTCTAAATTTTTTCCTACTGCCGCAATCATTGTAATATTCTTCATATTATATTCCTAATTGAAATTTTAATTGAGGATTTTTTTTCTTTATTAATTCTTTTGGATAATCTTTAATTTTGATGTCATCTGGCATAACATCATCAAATTTTTTTACTTTTTCATTTAACTCAATTTTTGCTTCACAATTAACTGGTTCTCTATCTAACATTTCTATAGCTTGATTAATATGACGATCATATAGTTGTATATTTACTGGTTTCCATGTGAATATTCCTGGAACTAGTCCTAATTCTCTTGCGACCATTATTTGAAGAGCTGCATATTGGACTTGATTAATACATCCAGCTGTTGCGAAGTCACTTGATCTTTGAACCATTGTCATATCTAAATAATCTTTTCCATCCCAATCATGTCTAACATTCCATATTGATAGGAATGCACAAGGCTTTAGACCATGTTTTTCATTAAAATCATCTTGTTGCCAAAGACATGTAATGTTTCTTCTTCCGTCTGGATTATTTTTTATTTGTTCTATTACTTCTTTTTTTAGCATATTTCTTCTATTTACTGTTTCTCCATAGCATGCTCCTATTGTTGGATGACCATCTTCATTTAAAATATATTCACCGTTTTCATTTTCTATTGCCCAATCTAACCACCAATTATTAATTTTGTGATCTTCATCCCATGTTTTTCTTCCTAATAATTCATCAAATAGAACTAAGTCATTACTTTCTTTTTGATAGATCCAAAGTATTTCAGCAATACTTGCTTTTACAGCAATTGGTCTTAGAGTAATCATTGGTGTTTCTCCTTTAGATAAATCATAAGTACATTCTATTTCTTGATTTACACTTATTGTATGTGCTGGTACCCAAACTTCTATACAATCTTCTTTTTCAATTACTTTATCTGTATCTGTTAATTTTATTTTTTTGTTATCTTTTGTAATTACTGTATGATTTTCTTTATCATATTTTGCATTTTCATATCTATCCTCATAGTGTGGTCTTGGATTATGGTCGAGGCATCCTTCTTTTAAAATTTTATCCATGATGAATTTTGTATACATATCGCCTTTTGTTCCAATTGGATTACCATCTTTATCTACGAGCATACCATTTTTGATTTTAGGTTTCTTATACGTTGTTTTTTTTAATTTTAATGGTTGTTCCCCTAGTTTAATCTTTTCTGCATTTAATCTATTTAAATCAAACTTTGCCATCTTTTACCTCCTATATTGATTATATATCTCTTTATTTTTTTGTACAAGAAAAAAAAGAATGATTAATCATTCTTTTTAACAAATTTTTCAAAATCAATAATCTCTTCGGTATCTAAATCTGTCTTATTTAACTTTTCAATTAGTGATTTTTGTTCTCTAGATAATTTTTTAGGAGTATATACCTTAAATATTACATACATATCTCCTTTGTGTCTTCTATATTTATTATTTATTCCTTTTCCTTTAATTCTTTGTTTATCTCCACTGTTTGTTCCTGCAGCAATATTTAATTTAACATTACCATAAAGAGTTGGAATTATTTTTTTACATCCAAGAATTGCCTCTGTTAATGTAAGTGGTACTTCAAGATATATATCATCGTTTTCTCTTACATAATATTCATGTTCATCTACTATGAATTCAATATATAGATCTCCATTTTCTCCACCATTTGAACCTGGATTTCCTTTTCCACTTACTCTTTGTCTGTCTCCTGTATTAATTCCTTCTTGTATGTTTATTGTTAGTTTCTTATGTACTGTAACTTTTCCTTTACCACGACATTCAGTACATTTTCTTTTATATGTATGTCCTTGTCCTTTACAATCAGGACATGTTGTTGTGGACATAAATGAGCCTAGTATTGTTTGTTGTTGAGTTGTTATTGTACCTCTACCATGACACGTAGAACACTCTTCTCTATCAAATCCACCATGTCCATGACATTCACTACAGTCTTCAACAACATCTATATTAAATTTTTTCTCACATCCATAAACAGCTTCATCAAATGTTAGATTCATTCTCATTAGAATATCACTTCCACGAGTTGCTCGTGGCTTACTGCTTCTTCCTCCACCAAAGTTTGAGAATCCACCAAATCCTGATTCACCTCCAAAGATTGAATCAAATATATCTCCAAAATCAAAACCTGCTCCACCAAAGTCTTGGAAGCCTCCAAAGCCTCCACCCATTCCTGGACCTGATGAAGATACTCCTGCATGACCATATTGATCATACATTTTTCTTTTGTTTTCATCTGATAATACTGAATAGGCTTCTTGTGCTTCCTTAAATTTTTCTGCAGCTTCTGGATTATCTTTATTTAAATCAGGGTGAAATTCTTTAGCTTTCTTTCTAAATGCGCTTTTTATTTCTGCTTCTGTTGCTGACTTTGATACACCTAAGACGTCATAATAATCTCTTTTATCAGCCATTATTTTTCACCTCCATTATGTATTTCATAATATTTATCTATTAATTTATCAAAATAATTTATTGCATTTTTATAGACATTTTTATTACTTAAGTCTATTCCTAAAACTTTAAATGTTTCTATTGGCCATGAATCGCTTCCTACTTTTAGGAATTCTATATATTTATCTAATACTTTCTTATCTCCTGATAAAATTCTATCTGCAACATATGATGCAACACTTATTGAAATGGCATAGCTATATAGATAAAAATTCATATAATAGTGACTTCTATTTACCCATCCATTTTTAATATTATCATCATATTTAACTGTATTTCCATAATATTTACAAAGAGAGTCGTAACTCAATTTATCTAAATATTCTTTTGTTAAAACTCCTCCATTATGAACTTCATTATACATATCTTCTTCCATTTTGCCTTCACGTACGGCACCAAATAAATTTGATACAATTACATCAAGGATATTCGCAATTCCAGCTAGACGTTCTTCTTTAGTTTTTCCATTTTCTGCAAAATAACTTGAAAGTAGACATTCATTCGTAAGTGAGGCTACTTCATCAGCAATTCTTGGTATATTGCGATATTGTTTTGGATTATTTTCCATTACATATTGATGATTAACATCATGTCCTCCCTCATGAGCTATTGTTGATATTGATTCTAAATTACCATTATAGCTCATTAGTATTCTTGAATTATTGTTTATAGTTGAAGAACAGTATCCACCACTGCATTTACCTTTATACTGACAATAATCTATATGATTATTATCAAATATTTTTTTAAATTTACTTTGGTATTCTTCTCCTAGTGGCTTAACTGCTTCTAAAACTATTTCTTGTGCTTCTTCAATTGTATATTCCTTGTCTAATTTTGCCATGTCTAAGGCCATATCATCACTTGTAAGTTCTTCTAAGTTTAAAACATCTTTTTTTAATTTATAATATTTTTGTAAAACATTAATATTTTCTTCTGTTGTATCTACTAGTGTTTTAAAAACATTGTTATCAAGATTTAATTCAAATAATTTTTGATCCCAAGCTGAATTAAAATGCCTAATTTTTGCAATTGTATCATTCATTGAAACATAACTTGATAATAGCATTGCATTAACTGTAGAATACTCATCTATTTTTTTATTAAATTTTTCTCTGACATCTTTTCTTATGTTTTTATCTTTATTTTTCATAAGATGTCTAAAATTGTTAGTTGCAATTGTTATTTCTTCATTATTAATAGTTACTGTACCATAATTATGAAGCTTATTTAACATAGTAGATGATATATCATCGAAGTGATTCATGGAATTTATAAGGCTTGAAATAATTTGTTCTTCATTTTCAGTTAAAGTGTGTTCTTTTTCACGATATATTTTATCTAATGATGCTTTAAATTCAAGCAATTTTTCTTCTTTTTTATATAAATTATCATATTCTTCTTTTGATAATTTTAATAATTCTGGTGCGAAGAAACTTAAATTCATTTCTAGTTCTAAATCTAATTGTTCTGTTTGATTTTTTCTTTTAATTGATTTTTCATTTCCAAGTTCTTGATCATTTATTAAATAGGCATATACATATAAATCTTCCCATAATGCAATTGCTTCTATTTCTTTGTTTAAAAATTCATATAACTTATTAGCATTTTTTGTACAACCTACATATTTTTTTAATTCATTGACTTGACTTCTACACTTTTTTAAATTTTCTTGAAAGTCTTTTTCTGTTTTAAAAAATTCTTTTAAATTCCATTTATATTTTTCTGGCACTTCTTTTCTACTATTATATTTTTTCATAAATACTCCTTTTATGATACAAAATTTAGAAGTTCTAAAATAGAACTTCTAAATATATTATTCTTCTTCGATATCTGCTTCTTCTACATCATCTTTTTTCTTTTTCTTGTCTTTTTTATCTTCTTTTGTATCTTCTTGTGGTTCTTCTGCTTGTCTATCTTTTGCAGCTTGTTCATAAACTTTTGCCGCTAAAGCCATTGCCTTTTCTTGTAATTTTTCTTTTTCTTTCTTAATTTTTTCGATGTCATCACCTTCAAGTGCTTTCTTTAAATCTTTGATTAGGTCTTCTGCTTCTTCAACTTCTTTTTTATCTGCTTTGTCTCCTAAATCTTTAATAGCTTTTTCTGTTTGGAAAACCATTTGTTCTGCTTCGTTTCTTGTTTCTGCTTCTTCTTTTCTCTTATCATCAGCTTCTTTGTTTTCCTCAGCTTCTTTTCTCATTCTTTCTACTTCGTCATCAGATAAATTTGTTGATGATGTGATTGTGATTGATTGTTCTTTATTTGTTCCTAAGTCTTTTGCTTTGACATTAACGATACCATTTGCATCTATATCAAATGTAACTTCAATTTGAGGTACTCCTCTTGGTGCAGGTGGAATATTTCCTAATTGGAATCTTCCTAATGTTTTATTATCAGCTGCCATACTTCTTTCACCTTGTAAGATATGAATATCTACTGCTGGTTGATTATCTGCTGCAGTTGAGAATACTTCTGTTTTTGAAGTTGGGATTGTTGTATTTCTTGAAATTAAAGTAGTCATTACTCCACCTAATGTTTCAAGTCCTAATGAAAGTGGTGTAACATCAAGTAATACTATTCCATTAACATCTCCTGCTAAAACTCCACCTTGAATTGCTGCTCCCATTGCAACTACTTCATCTGGATTAACTTCTCTTGATGGTTCTTTACCTAATTCTTTTGTTACTGTTTCATATACTAATGGAACACGAGTTGATCCACCAACAAGAATAACCTTATCAATATCTTTCTTAGTTAATTTAGCATCTTTAAGTGCTTTCTTTACTGGATCTAGAGTTGATTCTACTAAATCAGAGATTAAATCTTCAAATTTAGCTCTAGTTAATGTCATATCTAAGTGAACTGGTTCTCCATCTTCACCTTTAGCAATAAATGGTGCAGATATTTGAGTTGAAACCATTCCTGATAAATCTTTTTTAGCTTTTTCTGCAACTTCTTTAAGTCTTTGCATTGCCATGTTATCATCGCGTAGATCAATATCATTTTCTTTCTTGAATTCTTTAACTAAATAGTCAATAATTCTCTCATCAAAGTCATCTCCACCAAGTTTATTATTACCAGCTGTTGATTTAACTTCAAATACACCGTCTCCTAATTCAAGGATAGATACATCAAATGTTCCTCCACCTAAGTCATATACAAGAATTGTTTGCCCTTCATCTTTTTCAAGACCATATGATAATGCAGCTGCTGTTGGTTCATTTATAATTCTTTCAACTTCTAATCCGGCAATCTTACCAGCATTCTTTGTAGCTTGTCTTTGAGAATCTGAGAAATATGCTGGAACAGTAATTACAGCTTTTTCTACTTTTTCTCCTAAATAACTTTCTGCATAATCTTTAATATATGATAGAATCATTGCTGATATTTCTTCTGGTGTATATTTCTTTCCCTCTAATTCTACTTTTTCTGAAGTTCCCATTTTTCTCTTAATAGAACTTACAGTATTTGGATTAGTAAGTGCTTGTCTTTTTGCAGCTTCACCTACTATTCTTTCTCCTTTTTTAAATGCTACTACAGATGGAGTTGTTCTTCCTCCTTCTGGGTTTGGTATTACTTTTGGTGCTCCAGCTTCAAGTACTGCAGCACATGAATTTGTTGTTCCTAAATCTATTCCTATTACTTTACTCATATTTTATCTCTCCTTTTTTATAATTGATTTACTTTTACTGAGGCAGGGCGAATTACTCTGTCTTTTAATTTATATCCTTTTTGTAATACTTCTATTACTACTTCATCTTCCATCTCTGGGTTATTTTCTGCAACAAGTGCTTGTTCTTGATTTGCATCAAATATTTCTCCAGTTCTATTTATTTCACTTACTCCAAATTTTTCTAAAATACTCATCATATTTGTATACATCATTTGAAAACCTGTTAAGTATTTAGCTACCTCTGGATTTGTTGAATTACTTGCTTGTTTAATAGCTCTTTCAAAATTATCGATTACTGCTATTAGTTCAGTAATCAAATCTTGATTAGCATATTTCATCATATTAGCAGTTTCTTCATCTTTTCTCTTACGATAATTTACTAATTCTGCCTGAGCAAGTTGTACTTGAGCAAGTAGATTTTTATTATCCTCTGTTAAGTTGTTAATCTCTTCTTCTAACTTTAACATTTCATTGTTAAGTTTTGTATCATTTTCTAGTTCTTTTGTTTCTTCAAGTATTTCTGGTTCTTCTTTTTTTTCTTCTTTTACTTTTTTTGCCATAAAAACCTACCTTTCAATATTTTCTTTAATGTATTCCAACATACTAACTACTCTATCATATTCCATTCTTTTTGGTCCTATGATAGCAATTGTTCCTTCTTCTCCACCGTTTTTATATTTTGTCTTTATGACTGTAACATCACTATCTATATTACTTTCATCTCCAATATATACTTTGATATTATTATCATCATCTTCAGTTATATTATTGATTATTTCTGGGCTTTCAAGTTTATTAAAAACATTTTTGATTTTATCTATATTGGTAGAGAATTCAGGTTGTTCTAACATTTTACTTCTTCCCATAATATTTACTTCTTGATTGGTAAAATCACTAAACACATGGTAGAAAGCATTATATAGTTGTTCATGTTGTTTTACATATTTTCCTATAATTGGTTTAACTTCAAATTCCAATTTAGAACTTACTTCATCTATTGGAGTTCCTGATATTAAGTTATTAATTAGACCTACTGTTTTCTTTATTTCTTCAAGGGATACATCTTGAAGTTTTATATTCTTATGTTCTACATGTCCTTTATCAGTAACTATTATTACTATCATACTAACGTCATCAATCGGAATTACTTCTATTTGTTTTAGAAGATTCTCATGAGATGTACTTCCAAGTACTACGGTTGTATAATTAGTCATATCTGATATAACCTGCAATGACTTTGTTATTACATCAGATAGTGCAAGTTGCTGATTTTTAAATACTATTTGTAATTTTAACATGTCCTCAGCATTCATCTTTTTTAATTCCATTAAATTATCTACATAATATCTGTAGCCTGCTTCTGATGGAACTCTTCCTGAAGATGTATGTGTTTTTTCTAATAGACCATGATTTTCAAGTTCTCCCATATCATTTCTAACCGTAGCACTAGAGCATTTTAATACTTTAGAAATTACTTTAGAGCCAACGGGAATTGGTTCCTTGATATATTTTTCTATTATTAATTTGAGGATTTTTTCTTGTCTTTCAGTCAACATAACATCAACCTCCTGGCACTATTTAATTCTTAGTGCTAATACTAATATACGCCTCTTTTTAGCACTTGTCAATATGTAGTGCTAAAAAAAATAATACTTTTTTTTTAAGTATTATTTTTAATCATTTCTTACTGAATAATCATATGAAAATAATCTGAATTTTTGATTTTCAAAATCTACATTATCAATTCTTTTATTTAATTTTAAAATTCCATTTTCATCATACATTATATATCCCATATTAGGATTGTTATCTAACGGATTAACAACTGTTTTAAATGAATATGTTCCATCTCTATTTGGTATCAATCTCCATAGTTGTGGTTCATTTATAGATAGTGAATTGTAATTATACTGTGCAGAAATATTATTACCTTCAATATTTTCATCTAATTCTATATCCATAGCATTATATGTTGTTAACTCAACAATTCTATATACTTTATCTATTGTTGTTCCATTTGGATTACTATTTACACATTTATGTTCAATTAAATTGTAATTACAAACTCTATCTATTGCCCATCTTTGTGTGTCTTTTGCCCCTAATAATTCCATTCCTACTGATTTTCCATCACCTTTTACTGTTAGAACTTTTTTATTATTATTTGCATCCATAATATAGTAATTTCCATGATCTGGTTTATCAACAATTGAATCTGGTTGATATTGTGATAAGCTTATTCCCATTCCATTATTATCTCTATATTTTCCATCATATATTATGGTACTATAAGTTTTTTCGTCTTGTGCATTTGCTTTATCTGATGACAACATAATTCTAAAATTCAAATTACTATAATTTTTATTATTTGGACACACTAATCTAATTTCTTGATAATCATAATTAACTTTATGACTCTCATTATATATATCTCTTAGTGTGTATGCGTCTATTTTTGAGTCATATTTAGTGCTTGTACATTGTTCAGAATCATTAGATTCATTTTCACCAATCATGAAACATTTTGTTCTATAATCATACGTATAATAAACTCTGCAGTCCTTTGCATATGTATCTCCCTCTTTTGTTTTATCTTCTGTTACACGTACTCTAATACCTTCAGAATTTATCCAATATCTTTGATTATAAGGTTTATCATAGCCATATAATGTATTTGGTGAAATTCTTCTTATAATTACTTTTCCAAATTCGGCTGTTGGATTAACATTAGGAACAACAAGTGTATCTGTAAAGAATTCTGTAGTATAATTATTATTCCTGAAATAATCAAAAAAACCATCATCTGTATTAAATATTCTTGCATCACTTGTTGGGCTTCCTATTAACCATCCCCTTGTTTGATCTGTATATAGTATTTGTTGTCTTTCATTAGAAGTTCCTGGATTATCATGAGAATATATAAAATTACTAAACTTTCTTAATGCTGAGACATAAGAGGTACGATAATAAGCATATGGGCCTCTATAAATTAATAATTGTTGGTTTTCCTGCAATTTTATTATTCCAGATGCATAATATCCATATTGTCCAGAATCATTGGCTGGAGACCATACCTCAATCCTATAAAAACCTGTTCCTCCTTGCGGAACTGTATAATAATCTATATAATTTGGTGAATAATCTGTATATTCTACTGTACCATTACTTAAAGTTAATAATTCTTCTTCTATCTGATCAGATAAATCTTTCATATTTTTTCTCATAGATGTTAATGTTGCCATAATTATTGCAATCAATAAAAGCATCATTATTGCAAGACCATATATTAAAGTTGTGATTGCAAATCCCTTATTATTCATTTTATCACCTACTATATATATGATATCATATTTTTTTTAATATAACTATATATTTATCACCGTATTTTTTTTCTTTTATCACCATATACTCTTTTGAATAGACAATTTTATTTAAATCATCACTTTCACATATAATAATAGCATTTTCATTTAATAATTTATATTTAGTTAGTAATTTAATTGACTCTTCTATATATTCTGTTTTATATGGAGGATCTAAGAAAACAATATCAAATTTAATATTACTTATTTCAAAGTATTTTAAGGCTTTCTTATAATCCATATTTAAAGCTTTACAATTATCTATTCCAATATCTTCTATATTTTTATTTATAATATTAACAGCTTTTTTATTCTTATCTACAAGATATGCATATTTTGCCCCTTGTGAAATTGCTTCTATTCCTAAATTACCACTACCTGAAAACAAATCTAAGATAATACTTTCTTTTATTTGTTGTTGAATCATTGCAAAAAGGCTTTCTTTTACTCTATCCATAGTTGGTCTTGTTCCATCAATAAAAAAACCTTCTATATTTCTTCCTTTATATATTCCACTAATTACTTTCATTATTTACAACTTCTTCCATTACCTATTTTCTTTAATTTTTGATTGATAGACATTATTAAAATATTTAAATCTGTTTCTTTTGACTTAAATTCTTGAAATAAATCATTTGATATAATTTGTTCTTTTATACTTTCATCTTGAGTTAAATGATACTTTTCTAATAAATCTTTTAATTTTGAGTCATTTTCTACTTTTTTATTTAACTCTTTTATTTCTTTTACTAGTATACTCTCATCAATTTTATCAATTAAATTGTTAACTTTGTTATAAAATTCTTCCATGTATTTATTTTATCATATTTTTTATTTAAATACATCTATTAGACTACTTATCATATTTAATTTACTACTAATATTATCTAGTTTATCTGTGTATCTTAACTTATATTTTTCTTTTGCTAATTTCTTTATGACTTCTATATATCTATTATCTTCATATAAATATTTATAGTGTGATGAATCATCCCTTAAAAAATTATAAATATATTCATGTTTTCTTATATAAGTTAGTAGTTCTCTTGTCATTTTTTAATTCCTATTTCTTGTATTAAATTAATTGTTTTTTGAAGACTTCCAATACTATTTTGAATACTATTTATATCAATATTTTTTATGACTTTAAATACTTCTTTAAATGAATTTAAATCAAAATTTGTTTTATTATAATTTTCTATTATATTATTATTTTCTCCATATATTTCATATATTTCATATATTTGTTGCCAGGAGATTTTTCCTTCTAATACTTGTGTTGCAAATTCTGGATGTTTTCTTGCATATAATATAAAACTTTCTTTACTCATATAATCACCTATTATATTTTATGCATAATAAAAAAGAAAAACTATAATATAATTTTTCTTTTTCTACTATATATACTATAACATTACCTTTTATTTTAGAAAATCATCAATTGTCATTAACCTGTCATCTATTTCTTCTAAAGATATTTGTTCCTTTTTTGGAATCTTTTTTGGTATATCTACAGGCTGATCTTCAGTTTCTATTAATTGCTCCTGTTTTTCATTTTGTTTTTTTAATGTTGTTACTACGAATGCATCTACTAATTCTTTTTTAGAAACTGTTGTTCCTGTACTATATCTATCATTTATTGATAATTCTGTTAATTTTATATTATTTATTTCTCCATTTTTTAATCCAATCTGATTTTTTGAATCTGTGATGAATGTTTTTAGAATAATATATGGATTTGATTTAACTTCTCTAATAACTTGAACTCCTCTTCTTGTTCTTGTAGATGGTTCAAATTCTGATAATCTTATTCTTTTACCTGTTCCCTTTGTTGTTATAACTGATATAAATTCATGATCGGTGTATGAAAAATTATTTACTGAGACGATATAATCATCTTTTAATTTCATTCCTTTAACTCCTGATGCTTTGACACCTACTATTGGAATATCTGATGTTTTAAAACTTAATCCATATCCAGTATTTGTTGTCATAAATATATAATTATAATCTTCTGGTACTACTGAAATCACTTCATCATCATCTTTTAATTTCATACAACTACTTGCTTTATTATATCTTTGTAGTTTAAAATCTTTTAATTTAGAACGTTTTATCATACTATTTTTTGATGTAATAATAATATTTTTATCGCTTGAGAAGTCATATGCAGGTATTGCTCCTACTATTATTTCTTCACCTGGTACTTCTATAATATTACTTACATGTTTAGGCATATCTTTCCATTTTAAATCTGGTATTATATGTACAGGTATATGTAGGTAATTTCCTCCATTTGTAAATAATAAAATTGTATCTGTTGTATTCATTTCGTATAGTCCAATAATGAAGTCATTTTCTTTTAGTGTTAAATCTTCTTCATTTGATGCTGAATAACTTCTATATGATGTTCTTTTAATATATCCATCATTTGTTACTAAAACTACTACATCTTCTTTTGGTATCATTGCGGTTTCATCTATTTTAATTTCTGTTATTTCTTCTTTAATGTCTGTAAGTCTTGGAGTTACATATTCTTTATTAATATTTTGTAATTCTTTTTTCATTACATGTTTTAGAGCTTCTTCATTATTTAAGATTTGTTCCCAAATATTTATTTTCTTTTCTAAATCTTTCATTTCTTCTTCTAGAAGAACTACATCTGTATTAGTTAATCTATATAATTGTAATGTAACTATTGCTTCAGCTTGTTCTATAGTGAATTCAAATTCTTTTACTAAATTTTCTTTTGCGTCTGCTTTATTTTTAGATCCTCTAATTACTTTAATTACTTCATCTAAGATAGAGATACATTTAATTAAACCTTCTAATATATGATATCTTGCTTTTGCGTGATTTAAATCAAATGTCGTTCTTCGTATTATTACTTCTTTTTGATGGGCAATAAATGCATCTAATGCTTGCTCTAATCCTAATAGTTTTGGTCTTCTGTTGACAATAGATACCATATTAAAATTATAACTTATTTGCATATCTGTATTCTTTAATAGATAATTTACTACTAAATCTACATTTGCATTTTTCTTTAAATCAATTACAATTCTAACGTCTTGTGCAGATTCATCTCTTACTTCAACTATTCCATCAACTTTTTTATCTATTCTAATGTCATCCATTTTCTTTACCATTTGAGCTTTATTTACTTCAAATGGTATTTCAGTAATAATTATTTGTGGACCTGCTTTTTCTTTTTCTATAGTATATCTACTCTTTACTATGATTCTTCCTCTACCTGTTTTATAAGCATCTTTTATTCCTTCAAGCCCCTCTACAATTCCTCCTGTTGGGAAGTCAGGCCCTTTTACATATTTCATCAATGTATCTAGACTACAATTTGGATAATCAATTCTATGAATTGTTGCATCTACTATTTCATTTAGGTTATGTGGCGGGATGTTTGTTGCATATCCTGCTGAAATACCTTGAGCGCCATATACAAGTAGCGCTGGAAATCTTGCTGGTAGTACAGTTGGTTCCTGGGTAGTATCATCAAAGTTTGGAGCAAATTCAACTGTATCTTTATCAATATCCCTTAACATCTCATTAGCAATTTTTGAAAGACGCGCCTCAGTATAACGATAAGCTGCAGGTGAATCTCCATCTATTGATCCATTATTACCATGCATATCAATATATGGAATTCTTGTTTTCCAGCCTTGAGACATTCTAACCATTGCATCATAGATTGATGTATCACCATGTGGGTGGTAATTACCTATTACATCACCAACAGTTTTAGCAGACTTTCTATATCCTTTATCATATGTATTATGTTCTTTATGCATTGAATATAGAATTCTTCGTTGAACTGGTTTTAATCCATCTCTCGCATCAGGTATTGCACGATCTTGAATTATATACTTAGAATAACTTCCAAATCTTTCACCCATTAAGTCTTCCAATGTATAATCAAATATCTTCTCAATTACTTCTTCTGTTTCAGTTTTTTTTCTAGGCATATTACCACTACTTTCTATTTATTATTTATATTCTTTAATACTTTTGTTACATGTCCTTTAGTTTTATATTGATATCTTTCTAAAAAACATTTTATTCTTCTTTTTGCGTTTTGACTAGATTTATCATATAGTTGCAATAATTCTTTTTCAATTATATTAGATACTAGACTATTTTTTGATTTTCCTTTTACATCTATATATGAAAAATATTGAATAAATATATCTGGAGATACTTTATTCATATATATTTTATTTACTTCATCATATAAAATAAATATTATTGTATCACCTTTACATAATTCAAGTGATTTTATATCTTCAAGTGTCAAACCATCTATATCATCAAAATTAATTATAGGGCAACTCTTACTTGCTAAATCTTTTATAAATTTTGTACCTTCTGATATTCTATCTTCACCTGCTAATTCATTTAGCTTTCTTATTTCTTCATCACTATCCTCTTTTTTGGGTACAATAATTCCAAATTGATATGTTTTAATATCATATGTATTTTCTTTCATAAACCCTCCTGAATTAATTATTTATTTTTTCTTACTAAATAATTTTTCATCTGTTTTTTCTTTTGTTCCATATTTATATCTTTGTAGGAAACACTTATATCTTTTTATTATTGATTCATCTTGATTATCCATACACTTTGATAATCCATCTATTATCATATCATCAATTAGTGTATTTTCATCATATGAATCTATTGTTGATATAAGTGTGTGCCTAATAACAAATTCATCTGTATGACTTGGATTACTATCATTTACGCACGCTTTATCGTACGTTATAAATAATAATACATCATTATTAATTATTTTATAATCCTTCAACTCTTTTAGAGTTAATCCATCAACATCACCAAATTCTACAATAATCAAATCATCATTCTCAACCATTGCTTTGATTAGTAAAATCCAATCCATTGCTTGATTATTGGCGTTTTCACTTATTAATCTTTGAACATTTTTATTTTTTGTTGCAAGAATGCCATATCGATATCCAGATACGTCATAAGTATTATTCAACATAATTTCTCTTTCCCCCTAAGCTATTTTATAATCATCTTCTAAAGAAAACTCTACATTTTCTTCTATCCATTCTTTACGAGGTGGAACATCATCTCCCATAAGAATTGATACTCTCTTTTCAGCTAATTGTGCATCTTCTATATTAACTCTTATTAATGTTCTACTTCCTGGCTTCATGGTTGTTTCACAAAGTTGATCAGCATTCATTTCACCAAGTCCTTTATATCTTTGAATTTCACATTTTTTGCCCTTAGACATTTCTTTCATTTCTTCTACGGTATAAGCATACTGTATATCTTTACCACTTTGAATTTTAAATAATGGTGGTAAGGCAACGAAGAGTCTACCATCTTCTATTAATGGTTTCATATAACGATAGAAGAATGTAAGTAGTAGACATTGGATATGTCCTCCATCTTCATCAGCATCTGACATGATTATTACTTTACTGTATTCGCAATCATTTATATCAAATGTTGACCCATATCCTGCTCCTATTGTATAAATCATTGTATTTATTTCTTCATTACGAAGAATATCTTCTTCTTTTGTTTTTTCTGTATTAAGTACTTTTCCTCTTAATGGTAGTATTGCTTGATAACGTCTATCTCTACCACCTTTAGCGGAACCTCCTGCAGAATCACCTTCGACTAGGAATAGTTCTTTTTTTGTTTTATCTTTACTTTGTGCTGGTGCAAGTTTACCTGATAGTGATCTTTCTTCTTTCTTTTTATTAGTACCTTTACGAGCTGCTTCTCTTGCTTTTCTTGCTGCTTCTCTTGCTTCTTTACTCTTTAAGCTTTTACTTATTATTTCTGTTGCGATTGCTTTATTTTCTTCTAAATATACTTTTAGTTGATCTGTTACAATATTTTCTACTGCACTTTTTGCTTGTGGTGTTCCAAGTTTTCCTTTAGTTTGACCTTCAAATTGTAGAATTCCTTCTGGAATTTTCAAACTTACAATTGCAGTTAATCCTTCGCGTACATCGCTTCCTTCAAATGCTTTGGCATTTCCTTTGACAAATCCATTTGATTTTGCATAATCATTAAATACACGTGTTAATGCAGTCTTAAATCCTACTTCGTGAGATCCTCCATCGATTGTTTTAACATTATTTACAAAACTTACTATTTTTTCATCATATGTATCTGTATATTGAAGAGATATTTCTACATCAATTTTATCTTTTTCTCCTTCAAAGCTTAAAACTTTATGTAATGTATTCTTTCCTTTGTTAAGATCTTCAACATATTCTTCAATTCCTCTTTCATAATGGAATTTGGAATCTCTTTCATCTTCTTCATCAATTACTTCAATAGTAATACCTTTTAATAGATAAGCAGATTCTTGCATTCTTTCACATATTGTTGTATATGAGAATTTTGTCGTTGAAAATATCTCATCATCTGGCATGAATCTTACTGTTGTACCAGTTTTATTTGTTGTACCAATTTTCTTTAGTGGAACTGCAACATGCCCACCATTTTCAAATCTTATATAGTGTTCTTCCTTATCTCTTTTTATAGTTACTTCCATCCATTTAGATAAAGCATTTACAACACTAGAACCAACACCATGTAATCCACCTGATACTTTATAACCGTCTGATTCGAATTTTCCTCCAGCATGTAAAATTGTAAATATTACTTCTGGAGTTGATTTACCTGATTCATGTTTACCTGTAGGTACACCACGTCCATGATCTTCTATACTTACAGAACCATCTTTGTGTAATATTATCTTTATATAGTCTCCATATCCATTTATTGCTTCATCTACTGAATTGTCAACTATCTCCCATACAAGATGATGAAGTCCCCTTTTATCAGTGGAACCGATATACATACCAGGTCTTTTTCTGACTGCTTCTAATCCTTCAAGTATTTTTATAGACTTCGCATCATAATTATTAGCCATGCTTTATCACTCCTATTAATCACTATATTTTATTATAACCATAATATCTTTATTTTTCAAATAAAGTTTACTTATTTTTACAAAAATAAAAGAATAATATTTTAATTATTCTTATAAAATTTTGTATTTTTTATTTACTTCTTTTTTATTATTTTTTGCATTTATTTTTCTATGTCTTTTTGATCCATAACATTGTATTATAGATTTTTCAACTTCTGATATAGTAAATTCTCTTTTATTTTCAGATTTCCCAAGAATATATAATGATGTTTTTACATTACTAACCGTTTCCTCTTCGTTTAAATATTCTTTTAATTCTTTAACTTTTTTCTTTAAAGTTGAATCATTTGAATTAGTTTCAATATAGTCTTGAATCTTATCAATATTGTCATTAACTTGTTTTAATATATTTAAATTAGTTTCTTCTAATTGTTTCTTTTCTTCATTTACTTTTTTTTCGATAATGTGTATATTATGATTATTTTTTATATTTCTAATAGATAACGCTATGAAAGACAAACTAAATGAAATAAATATTATTAGATTTTTAATATTCTCTTTTAATTCTACATTTATACCTAGAAACTTATTAATAGGTTCTTGAAAAAATCCTAATATAAGCATTAATATAATTGGTATTATACTTAATATAGTATTCTTGTCTTTAAAACACTCTATAATTATAAGTATTATTGTTGATAATGCTACTCCAATTATTAATGTTGCGTTTTCTTTGTAGAAAAATTGAAATATTCCAATAATTATAATTGATAATGCATATGATAAAATAATACTATTATTAAATATTTCTTCTTTTATCTCTTTCTTATATTTTTTCATTGAACCACTCCTATACAAATGTTTATTTTATACTCAATTTATTCTTTTTGCAAGAAAAATAGTGCATTAAGCACTATTCTTTATTTCATCTTTTATTTTAGTAATATTCTCACTATTTATTAAATAACATATTAATCTAAAACAATAATCATAATATTTTCTTATTTTATAATTAGATAAATTTTTATATTTATTATCTATTTCACCTATAATACCCATTTTATTAACTACTAATTTAATAGTGTTATAAATACTTGAATTCATACTTTTATATTTTTCTTGTTCTTTTGTAATGAAATTATATAGTTTGTTTATAATTATTCTCTTTGTTTTTATACCATTATTATTTATATTATTATATGAGAGTAATAATTCTTTTATATCATCTGTTAAATCATCTAATAAGTCTGTATATATAATATCTTTTTTATAGATAATTACTCTATCATCTATATCATATGCTTGATAACCTAACTTATCTAATATAATTGGAATATTGTGAAATAAGACGCTACTTGCTTTTGTTGAAAATACAACGTTATCATTATAATATTTTATTGATTCTTGTAATAGTTGAATATTTAAAATTAATTCTATAAAATTAATAAAACTATCTAGGCTTATTTTATTAGATGTTATTTTTATGCCAATAAATTCTAAGTATTCATATAAATCTAAATATGTATTACGATATTTCCAATTATTAAATAAATATTCATTTACAAATTCAAAGTATGTATATTTTTTATTTTTAAAACTGAGGCATTTACTATTTAATACTTTTTTAATCTTTATATATTCATCTTTATAGCTAGTTTTATTATTTAAATTAAATATAGATATTCTCATATTACCACCTATATCTATATTAATATTTTAGATTATAAAAATCAATCGAACAGAACGATTAAATTAATTATATTTATATCCATTTCCAACTATATTTGTTTTTACATTTCTTTTTCTTAAGACTTTTTCATATATTTTTGTATGTCCTTGTATTTCTTCTGGTGTTAATTGCTCAAATTTATTTGAATCAACTATTTTAGAATTTGTATATCTACATAAATCTATTTCTTTAGGATCTAGTTTTTTTAGTACTTCTAGTGAAATAAATACATCTTCCATTGTTTCTGTGGGAAACCCTGATATAACATTTAGTCTTAAATTTCTTGGATATTTTTTTCTTATTTCATTAACAAATTCAATTATTTCTTCACTAGTAAATCCTTTTCTTATTAACTTTAGGATTCTATTACTACCTGATTCTAGTGAACCACCTATCTCGTCGATTTTACTGCTTTCTCTCATTGCTTCAGCAAAATCATTTTTTATTGCATCTTTATATGCAAAGCCAACAAAATCTATTGCTTCAATATTATCTTTTTTTCTATATAATTTATTACTTCAGGGAGTTTATAATCATTATATAAATCAAGCCCATATTGACTTACATTAGTACCTTTTATAATTATTTTTTTACAACCATTTTCATCTAAAAAATCTATTGTTTCTTTTAAAATTGGAAGTTCTATACTTCTTAGAGGATAGTCTTGATAAGTTACTTTACAGAATGAGCAATTATTTCTACATCCATTTGATATAAATAATCTTGCGATATTGTCTTTTGATTCTAATAATGCTCCAAAAGTATTTTCTTTATCTTTATACTCATCAGATATTATTTTTAGAATATCATTTGTATTATTTTGAGGAATAACATAATCAACTTTTTTCTTTAACCATTCTTCTATATCGTATCCATCTAATTTTCTCTTAAAGTGTCTTGAAATACATCCTGTTACAATTGTCTTTGCAGTATCTTTTTTCTTTTTTAATATTTCATTTATATACCATATTGTAAATCTTGTATGATATTCTGTTGTACAGCATGTATCTGGAAATATAATTATGTCAGCTTTACTAGGATCTTTTACTATTTCATGATTAGCATGTAATTCTCCATATATAATTTCTCTTTGATAATTTAAATTACATGCATTTCTTTGACCAATAAATATTTTCATAAAAAACACCCCTAAAATTTCTTGATATTATAACATATTAGCTATAATTATTCAATAACAGGAGTGTTTAATTCTAATATAATTAATTTTTATTCTTCTATTAAATTCTTTAATTTTCTTGTATTTCTAGGATGTCTCATTTTTATTAGAGCTTTTCTTTCTTGATTACAAACTGTTGCTTTTGTGCAGCCAAGTATCTCTGCAACTTCTTCTTGAGTCTTTCGATGATCATCGTCTAAGCCATATCTTAACAATATTATTTTTTGTTCTCTTGTTGTAAGTGATTTTAGAGCATCTTTTACAATATCATTTTTCATTCCATCAATCACATTATCTATTAATTCATCTGGATCAGTTGAAAGAATATCTTCTAGAGTCAATTCATCTCCATCTTTACTTGTTCCAATTGGTTCGTTTAGACTCATTACATGACTATGTTTTTTATATCTTCTAAGTTCCATTAGCATGCCATTTTCAATTGAAACAGAAATATAACTTCTAAAAGTTTGCATTCCTCTTCCTTCATAGTCATAAATATTTATGGCATTTAATAATCCTACATTACCGGCTGAGACTAATTCTTCAAATGATAGTCCTTTTCCAAGATGTTTTTTTGCAAAAAAACCTACTAGTCCTCCATTAGCAGCAACCAATAGATTTAGTGCTTCTTTATCATCTGATTCTCTCCATGCTCTTAATAGTCTTTCTGTATCTTCTAAAGCAAGTATTTTTTTCATTTTATTCCTCTTCCTTTTTTATTTTTCTTTTTTGATAACCTAATTCTTCTGCTTTTGCAGACACTGCTTTGGTTGTTCTTCCTAATATGTTTGATATTTCTTCATATGTTAATTTATCATAATTATCTTTTAGAAATTTTAATTCTTTACCTGTCCAAAATATAGGCATTGTATAACTATATCCTAAATTTCTTAATACATTGGCAACCATTGGTGTACTCCTATTTATTATATCACCAATTTCTTCATATGATTTACCTCTTTTATATAAATCTTCTGCTTTATCAATTTCTTCTTTAGTCCACCTTCTATACCATAATGGATTTTCTTCTTTATCTCTTTTTCTTTTTTCTTTTAACCAATCTGGTTCTTTTCCTAAAATATGTCTATCTAAGTTTCTTGAGTCCCATTCATTTTGATTATATTCTAGGAACTTTATTAAATCCTTTAATGTAACATAATAATATGACATTTTATTTGTTAATTTTTTTTGTTTTAATTTTAGTCCTAAATTTGCCCATGTATTTACAATTCTATCTCTAGATACATCAAGCATTTCTGATATATCACTAATTGTAATTATTTCTAAATTATTGTCAATCATTGCACCTAATTTCATTCTTGTTGCTTTTACTTTTATAGAAAAAACAGTTCTTTTTAATTTTTTTGCTATTAATTCGATTGGTTCTACGCCCCAGTTATCACTTAAATAAATTTCCTCATCTTTTGTCCATTTTCTTCTGTATTGGATTAGCTTTATACCCATTCTTGTTGCTTTTAAATATATTGCATTTTCTGATTTATTCATTATCTTCGCTATTTCTTTGTAATGATATTTTTCTGATAATTCTTTTAATGTTTCAATTTGTTCATTGGTCCATTCATTAGATTTAGGTAATTCCAGCCCTTGTTTTTTCGCAAAATTAACTACGGCATACCAAGTACAACCAAATTTATTTTTCATGCTATGAGCAGATTCTTTTTCCCAATTATCTATTATGTATTTTTTCTGTTCTTCTGTAAATTGAAATCCTCTTGACATTATTCTTCCTCTTTTTTCTTAACAAATTGTTTTGACTTTTCTTCTTTCTTTAAACTTAAGAAATACTTTTTAGAATTAATTAATTGTTGTTTGTTTAAATTATCTAATTCTAATTTATCTAGAGGTAATAGTTTATCTCTTTTTCTTTTTTCTTGCAACCATTCTGGCTCTTTTCCTAGAATATTTTTTTCTAATACTCTACTATCCCATATATTTTGATTCCTTTCAAGGAATTCAAATAACTCATTTATTGTTACATATTTATATGATTTATTATTAGATATTTTTCTAGTATGAATTTTTAGACCTAATACTACCCATGACGTAAGTATTGTTATTGTACCAACAAGGAATAAGTTTGATATTTCTGGAATTGTTAGTCCATCATAATTATTTTCTATTTGAGAACCTAATCCTAATACATGAGATCTATTAATTAAAGCAGTTTCTGTTCTATTTAATACTTTAGCAATATATTCAATAGGTTTTACTCCCCACAAATCAGATAATAATTCTTCCTCTTCTGTTGTCCATTTTCTATTCATTTGATCTATTTCAATACCTATTTTCTTTGCTCTAACTACAATAGATTCTTCACTTCTATCTAATAGTTCAGCAACTTCAAAAGTTGTATAATCATTTAATAATTCTTTTAATAAAGTATCTTCTTCTTTTGTCCAATTATTTTTATTTTTTTCTACTACTTTTATTTTTAAATGATACATTTTGTTTACAATTGATTCTGTTGTTCTGTTCATTATAATTGATATTTCATCTGGAGTATAATCTTTTGCTAATTCTCTTAATTTTTGTTCCTCTTCTATAGTCCAAAACTTATCACTTGTTTTAGCAGATATTCCCATATATGTTAATTTTGATGATACAGAAGTTGTTGTTCTATTTAATTTATGGGCAATTTCTTTTACAGAGCATTTTTTTGCATAATCAACTAATAATTGTTCCTCTTCTTCAGTCCAACTACTTCTTTTTTTTCTTTTTAATTTTATATTTAATTCTTTTGCTTTAGCCTTTATTACACTCTCATTTCTATCCATTAATCGAGATATTTCTTGTAATTCATATTCATTATGTAATTCAATTAATCTTTTTGTATCTTCTTCTGTCCAATAGTAATCTTTTTCTCTTTTTAGTTCTATTCCTAATTTCTTTGCTTTTCCAACTATTTGTCTTGATGTCTTATTTAGAATAGGGATTAATTCTGTGATTGTCTTTTCACTACTTAATTTAATTAATAATTTTTCTTCTTCCTCTGTCCAAATTATATTTGGATTTTTAGGCTTTTTTTCTCTTAGATTAAGATTATCTATTCTTGTTCTTATGGTACTTGCTTTAATACCCATCTTTTGAGATATTTCTGTAATACTTAGATTATTGTTTATTAACTCTATTAATTCTTTATCTAATTCATCATTCCATATTTTCTTACTATCAATTAATTCAATATTATATCTTCTAGCAATTTTTGATATTTGTCCAGGTGATGTTTTATATTTTTTTGCCATTTCATTTCTTGTTTTAGTTTTAGCATCTTTTCTTAATCTTTTTATTACTTCGGGAGTCCATTTTTTCTTTTGAACTTTATTGGGCAAATTTAATTTTTTTTTATATCTATTTACTACTCCTACACTTACTTTTAAATTTCTAGCTATTTCTGAGGAAGTTAATAATTCCCAATTATCTATAATATATTTTTTATCAGTTTCACTTAACTTAGTATATTCGGATATTGTTTCTATACCTAATTCAAATGCTTTAGCGGTGATTGCTCCTACTGTTCTTCCTGGGAGAACTTTAGTAAGTTCTGTATAATGACATTTAGGTGCATATTTTCTTAATATTTCTATTTCCTCATCTGTCCATTTTTCAGGTATATATTCTATTCCTAGATGCTCACATTTTGTAAGTATTCTTCTATAACTTAATCCAATATGTTCAGATATTTTTCCTATTGGGATTTTATTAATATTTTCTTTTACATATTCTATCATCCAGTCTTCCCAAGGGTCTTCTTCTGAATGAAGTTCAATACCTAGTTTTATTGCTTTCTTTTGAACTGCTAGATAGCTTCTTCCTAATTTAGTTGCTATTTCTTCTGTTAGATATTTATCTGCATACTCTCTTAAAAGATTTTCTTCTTCTTTTGTCCAACGATTGCTTTTATATTCTTCTAAGTTTAATTCTTTAGCGCAAGATATTATTTCATCGCTATTTGTATGAAAATATGCAACAAGCTTATATAGAGGCATTTTATTCCATTTTTCTTTTAATTCTTTTATTTCATCTTCTGTCCAAAAATGCTTTTCTTTCATTTTGAATCACCTCCATTTCTTTTTTTTACTTTTTGATATGGAGGGTTATCATTTGATTTATTTTCATCTGAATAATTATCTAAGATATATTTTTTTGTTTGAATTAATTGTTGTTTTGTTAGGTAATCAATTCCAAAAGATCCAATTGGTTTTTCTCTGTCTGATTTTCTTTTTTCTGTTAACCAATCTGGTTCTTTTCCAAGGATATTTTTTTCTAAATACCTAGAGTCCCATATATTTTGATTCTTTTCTAAGAAATCAAATAAGTCATTTATTGTTACATATCGATATTTTCTTGTTTTAGATATATTTCTTGTATTGGTTTTTAATCCTAAAGATATCCAATATATACTGACGGTTTGATCATTTACATTGAATAATTCTGCTACTTGCGTGATACTTATTCCATCATAATTATTTTCCATTTGAGACCCTAACCCCAATTGAAATACTTTATTTTTTATTGATGATACAGTTCTATCTAATTTTTCGGCAATTTTTTCTACTGATACAGTTCCCCATAAGTCTGATAGTATTTCTTCTTCCTCACTTGTCCAATATCTTTTATCATTTCCTTTAATTTTTAGTCCTCTTCTATTAATTTTAATTGTGATAGAGTCTTCACTTCTACCTAAAATACTTGCGATTTCTTTTGGGTTTTTTTTATCTTCAACAACTAATTTTTCTAGTAATTTATATTCTTCTTCTGTCCAATTTCTTCTATCTGGAATTAATGTTATTCCTAGTCTTCTTGCTTGATCTTTAATCGATGAAGAAGTTCTATCTAGAATTTTAACAAGTTCACTTATTTTTTTTGTTTTTGACAATTCAATTAATTCTTCCTGTTCTTCTCTTGTCCATTTTCTTTGATTTTCTCTTTTTATAGTTAATCCTAACTCTTTTGCTTTTTTTAAGATTGTAAGATCTTTTTTATTCATTATTTTTGTTATTTCTAAAAGATACTTACCTTCTTCAACTAATTTTCTAAGTTCTTTTGTATTTTCTTCTGTCCAAATACTATTTTGATATTCTTCATTTGATAAAATATTTATATTAAGTCTTCTTGCTTGAACTCTTATTGATGATGACGAACGATTCATTTTCTCTGAAATTTCTTGAAGTGAATACATTGATGCATATTCTCTTAATATATTATTATCTTCCTCTGTCCAATGAATTCTATTATTAATTAATTTTATATTGTTTTTATGAGCTACTGTAATGATTGCTTCATTTGTTGTTTTAAAGTAATTAGCTAGTTCTGTAATTGTCATTTCTTCTGCAAGTACTTTTAATTTGTCAATTTTCTTTTTGGTCCATTTTTTATATGGGTTGTTTCCTAATTTTGGGAGATTCATTTTTTTAGCTTGATTATCTATCATGATACGACTTACACCTAGTTTTCTTGCCATGTCTGTTATTGGAACAACTCCCCAATTTTTTCTAATATATTTTAATTCTTTTTCTGTAAACTCTCTTTTTAATGTGATTAGTTCTATTCCCATTTTATGTGCTTTAGAAACTATTGCACCTTCTGATCTATTTAATCTTTTTGCGATTTCTTTTATGTAATATTTACTTGATAATTCTACTAATAACGATTCTTCCTCTTCTGTCCATCTATTAGAGTTGTATTCTAAACCCAATTCTTCTATTTTTTTTAAAACATCATAGAAATCATGACCTAAATCATTTATTAATTTTGTAAATGGAATTTTATTTAAATTATCTCTTAAATAGGCAATTTGCTCATTTGTCCATCTTTTTTTAAAAAGAACTTTAATTCCTAATTTTCTTGCATGTTTATTAACTTCTGCAACTGATCTATTTAATTTTACAGCAATTGCTTTATTTGTTTCTGTTTTAGATAATTCTTTTAATGTATTAATATCTTCTTCTGTCCATCTTCTTTTTGTTGTTTTTGTTACTGGAAGACCTAGTTGAATGGCTCTATTTTGTACTGTTACAATTCCGCAATTAAAATAATCTGCCATTTTTGAAAATGAGATTTTATTAAAATTAACTATTATATAATTGTCTTCTTCTTTTGTCCAAGTTTTTCTATTCATCGCAATCTCCATAACGTGTTTCTTATTATATCAGTTTTTTGATAATTATTAAAGAAAAAATAGCATTCTATTATAAATGCTATTTTTTTATTTTTTGTTTTTCCAAATCAAGTATTTCATTCTTTTTATTTTCTAATTGTTCAATCATTTCATTTGTATCAATTAATCTATGTCTATCTTTAATATCTGAAATTGAATCACCAAAGTTAAATGATGAATAATCTCTTCTACACACTGATATACCAAATTCAATAAGTACAAGAAGCGCAATTGATACAATTGATAGTTTTATATTATCAGATACAGATTCTTTAACTAAAATAAAGTCATCTTTATCTTTTGAATATGTTGTTGCCTGAAGAAATGCTTTTTCATTTAGTTCATCTTCTGTTAAATTATTTTTCTTTTCTTCTTTTATAGCAATAGGATTACCTAATATTTCCTCAAGTGAGGCAATTTCTTTATTTGTTACTATTTCTTTAATAGTTTCTTCATCTATCTTTTTGGCTGCATATTTTTTTATTTCTCTCTTATATAGTCCATCATCATCTTTTTTCCACTCTCCATAATATGCAATTGCTGCAACTGGATTTTCATAACTTTCATATTGTTCTTCATATCTAACGTTTCCTAAACTATCAAATTGATTTTCAGATTCTAAATATTTTTTATGTTCATCTCTTATGAATGGTGTTATACCTAATGCATGTAATGTACCTAAACCAATCCCTGTTGCAACAGCATATGGTGCAATAAGTTGTAAAAATCTTAATGAATATTTTAAACCCCTTAGAGCTTTAACCTTTTGATTTTTAGTTTTAGCGTTCTTAATGTCTTCTTCAAGTTTTTTTATATCTTTTTTTAATATATCTTGTTTTTTACTCATCTAATTTTCCACCCCTCTTTTTTTCATTTTATTTATTTTTTAATACTTTTTTCTTTGTATTAATATTCTTTAATAATCCATACTCACCTGTTTTATGAAACACTTGATATCCATGGGTTTGTCTCCATTTTTTTCTTTCTTCTCTTGGCATTTGTAATACTTCTTCTGCAATGTCTATATGAAGAATTCCATCTAAATGATCCATTTCATGTGATAATACTGTTGATTCAAATCCTTCAAATGTTTCATTATAAAGATTACCTTTTATATCATAATATTCAACATCTATTCTATAAGGTCTTAAAACTCTTCCAAAAATATCTAGACAACTTGCACAAGCTTCCCAATATTCTGTTAATCCTTCTCTTTTTTTGATTACTGGATTAATTAATACTCTTGCTTCATTATATTTCTTTTCTTCTTCTGTTAAACTATCTGTTTGAATCTTACCTATTATATCTAAATTAGTATTCTTTAAATATACAAGTCTTTTAGGAATACCTAATTGTACTGCAGCCATTGCCATTACTTCATTTTCAAGACAATAATTTTCTAGTACTTTGATATTCTCTTCTAATTCTTTATCGTTTTTAATATCAACAGGAATAGATGTTTGTCTTAAATATTCTTCATTATCAGTTATAGTTATTGATTTAATCTTTTTTTCTTCCATATAATACTCCTACATTGTTTAATTTTCCTCTGTATTTTTTCATAATATCCCCCTCATTAATAGTTCTATATTTTATCATAAATATGCTCTATAGTCAATAATTGGGTTATAAATGTTGTAGTTGTATTTTTATATTTTAATAAAAAACTTTAAGATTATTATCTTCTTAAAGTTCTTATTTTTTAACTAATTGATTCTTTAGTTTTTCCATTTAACATTCCATTTATTAATTTAGATGCATAAACTCTACTTGCTTCATCTTTATGAGTTACATATAAACTCATTCCTGGCATAGAATATGTTTCTTGATATGAATAACCACTTCCAGAAACTGCATATGTATATGTATTCCAAGATGGCATATCATTTAGTTGATTTTTAACATATTTTTTCATTGTTGTATCAGGTATATTTGTCTGTATGAATCTGCTTAAAGATTCTACTATATCTCCATAATTTGTAAGTAAATCTGTACTATGTGAAACTTTATTTATAATTCCTTTTATTACTTCCATTTGATGTATTCCTCTTGACCAGTCTCCTGATGATTGATGATATCTATCTCTACTATAAGCTAGAGCTTGAGCTCCGTTTAGGTGAATTTCTCCTTCTTTAAAATAATACTTACCAGTTGAGAAACTAGTATCATTATATATATCAACTCCACCTATTTTATCAACTATTTCAACTACACTATCAAAGTTTACTCTTACATAATATTCTATATCTGTTTCTAAAAAGTCTTCTAATGTTTTTCTGGTCATATCAACACCATAGATACCTGCATGTGTTAATTTATCTGTTTTTCCTGTTGTATTATGAAGTTGTACTTCCATATCTCTTGGAATATTTGTAAGTAATACTTCATGAGTATTAGGATTAACTGTAATTATAATATTTACATCACTTCTTGATACATTATTTATATCTCCATTAGTATCAATTCCACTTATTAAAATATTCATGGTACCTTTAGAATTTTTATACTCTTTTTCTTTTTCTTTAATTACTTCTATACTTACTTCATATATTATTTTAGTATTATTCTTAATATTATCATTATTTTCACATGCAATATCATAATTATTTGAACTGATTAATAAACTATCAATTTTATTATCTAAAACATCATTAAACATGGTTAACATATTATTATAGTCTTTATTACTTATTTTAATATTTTTTTCTATATCTTTTAATGCTTTTTTATAGTTTGTTGAATCACTTTTAATAGTACCAATTTTTTTATCATTTAAATCTTTTAATCCTTTATAATTACTATTTTTATTAACTACTATGTAATATATACTTTTTTCTTTTACTTCATTTAAATTGTTAAATAACTTTGTAGTATTTCCAACATAATAAATACCTACAACACTTCCTATACATATTATTAAAAGGAATAAATATCCAAATATTCTTAATATTATATTTTTTCTATGCACTAAGAATATTGAAATTATATTTATTATTAGTAATACTCCACCAATTAATAGTAAATATTTATCTGGAATCATATTAAGTATAAATAACGATACCATTATAATAATACTTAATAAGACACTTATTATACTTGTAATTTTCTTCATCTAATCCCTCCAAAAAAACAGTATTATTATAACATATTAGTTCCAATAATTAAATATTAGTATAATTACTTGTCACTTTTTTACACGTAATAAAAAATAAAATAATTATTATAAAATATTTAAATCTTCTTTTTCTTCTATATTAATTACTAATGAAGATGTTGAAAGTAATATTGCTGCTATACTTAGGGCATTCTTAAATGCTGTTATGATTATTTCTACAGGATCAATAATTGTACTTTCTTCTATTGATACTAAACTATCTTTTTGGTAATCATATATACGTTTATAGTTGCTTTCTATAATTGATTTTTTTATATCTTTATATTCTCTTCCTAGATTTGATATTACTTTTTCAAATGGTTTTTCTAAAGATTTTTTAATAATCAATGAAGATTCATTTGTTATTTCTAAATTATTTGCTACTTCTAAATATGTTATTCCTTCACCTGGTACTACTCCATTACTTGCTGATTCAAGAGCACATATAGCGTCTTCATAGCGCATAATCTTTTCTCTTTTCTCTGCCTTAGTTGTTCCTCCTACGTATATTGTCGTAATACCATTTTCTAATTTAGATATACGACTATTTATAAATTCTTTTTCATAATCACTTTTACATATCTTAAGTTCATCTTTTAATCTATTTATTAATTCTTTACTTGATTTATTACTATTCATTAATATAATTTCATCTTCTTTTAAAATTATATTACTAATTGTACCTAAATCACTATAACTTACATTTTCATAGTCAATATTCTTTATAATACAATTTGATAATACTTTTATGTCTTCTTCTATTTTATCTCTATTGGATGCATATTCTTCTAATTCTACTACAAATATATTTTTATGATTAAAATAATAAACTAATACTTCATTTTTTATCGTTTCTGCATAACCTTCTGTAAAAATAATTAAATTCTTATCGTTTACTAATATATCATTTATAATATCACTTATTGATTCTAAGCTATCTAAATATCCTTTTAAAATTAGAATTTTTGTATCCTTCAATTCAATACTTTTATTTTTAGTAAAATACATACTAGACATATTATTAATTTCTATATTATACCCTTTTTTATTTATATAATATGTTTCTTCATTTGATGATTCTTCTAATTTTATAGATTGTTTACTTTTCATTTTTAGATATACTTCTGTAGTTTTTTTTGCAATTTCTTTATCATTTGATGATGTAGTTGCAATATTTAGTAAATCTTCTTTTGAAGGTTTTTTCTTTAATTTATTTATTTCATTTACTATTGTATCTATGTAACTTAATAATTCATTTTTTAGGACTATTTTGTTCATACCTTTTTTTATTTCTTCTAATCCTAAATTAAAGATACTTTGAAGTAATACTAGAGTTGTGGTTGTTCCGTCGCCCACCATTTCATTCGTTTTTAAAGATGCTTCTTTTAATATTTCCAGTATAGTATTTATTCTTTCATCATCGCTTTCTATGTTCTTTGCAATAGTTACTCCATCATTTGTAATAAACGGAGTTGTCTCACTACTATTTATTAGTACATTGTTTCCTGTTGGTCCTAATGTAGATGATACTGTATCACATAGTAATTTAACTGCATCACTCATAACACTATTTAATTCTTCTCCACTAATTACTTTTTTCATATTTCATTCTCCATTTCTAGCATATTTTTCCAATATTTTTTAGGCATAAAGTTTTGTTGACATCTTCTATTCTCTCTTGATGCGATTGCTACTGTCTTATGGAAAGTCTTCCATAAATCTTCTATTAATTCTTCAGAATCACTACTTTCAAGATTTAGAGATATTACCTCATTATTTGTAAGATAGATAACCTTTTTCTTATCATAAATAGCATATATTCCTCTATTTGTATCTTTTATTATCCAACAGTCTTCTTTTAATCTTTTTCTAAAATGATTAGAAAGAAATCCTATCACATTATTTGTAGGTGATATTTCTCCATAATAAAAATTATTCTTCATCTTTTTAAATCTTAAGAAACCCTTAAGTTTATGAGTTTCTTCTCTTACATATTTACTTATTTTTATTGATTCATTAACTGAATCTATTCTAATCATTCCGAATACTTTATTCTTATATTTAAAATAATTAATTAAAAAATCATATATAATCATTTCTTTATTTTTATTGTTTGATAAGAATACATTATATATACAATATAGAGCTTCTTTGCTTAGTTTTTTCTTTATTAGTTCAATGTTTTGCTTTTCTGATTCTACTTCTAAAAAGACTTCTTTATCAAATAGACCAATTTCATATGAATCAGCTAATTTAATATCATCAGGTATTATTTTTCTTTTAAGTAATTCTACTACTAATGATATAAATGATATAAAGCCTCCATCATAAATATAAATATTATTCATTCAAATAGACTTAATTGAACTCCTGTGTTTGTTACTGATTTATCTTCTAAAACTAAGCTTGTTTCTATTATTCTCTTATTTAGAATATTTTTATTTGTAAAATATTTTCCATTACATAGAATAAAGTATTTTGCTCTTTTAATTGAAATATTCATTTTCTTTAGATCATTAAATTCTAATTTATAATATTTTCTTGCAGATATTATTTTTTTGGCACTTTTAGGGCCAATTCCTGGTACTTTTAATAAATCATAATAACTTGAAGTATTAATTTCTTTAGGATATTCTTCCATATGTCTTAGAGCCCAATCTGCTTTAGGATCTAGTAATATATTAAAATTTGGATTATCTACACTTAATAAATTATCTACTTTATAGTTATAAAATCTAAGTAACCAGTCTGCTTGATATAATCTATTTTCTCTTACTAGTGGAGGGTTTTCTATTGATGGTAGAAGACTATCTTTATTTACTGGGATATACGCAGAATAAAATACTCTTTTTAGAGAATAATTATTGTATAATGTTTCACTTTTTCCTAAAATATCTAAATCTGTTTCTTTACTTGCTCCAACAATCATTTGAGTACTTTGCCCAGCAGGAGTAAAATTCCTACTTCTATTTACTTTAATAGTTTTCATTATTTTAGTAATGTTATCTTCATTTTTATTAGGGGCAAGAAGTTTTAATCCATTAGATGTAGGAAGTTCAATATTAGCACTTAATCTATCAACTAATCTTCCTAGTTTTTTTAATAAAAATTCACTTGCTCCCGGAATTGCTTTTACATGAATATAACCATTAAATTTATATTTATTACGAAGAAGATAAATAGTTTCTATTAATTTATTCATTGTATAATCAGGATTTCTTATAATTCCACTTGATAAAAATAATCCTTCAATATAATTCCTTTTGTAGAAATTCATTGTTATTTCGCATATTTCTGTTGGAGTAAATATTGCTCTTTTTACATCATTACTTCTTCTATTAATACAATACTTACAATCAAAAATACATGAATTAGTCATTAATATTTTAAGGAGTGAAACACATCTCCCATCACTAGTAAAAGAATGACAAATACCAGAATAGGCTGCATTACCTGTACCTTTATCATTCTTTCTATTACTTCCACTTGATGAGCAAGATGCATCATACTTTGCACTATCACTTAGAATAATCAATTTATCTTTTATAGTCATAATATCACCTAAATATATTATACATCTGTTCGATATAATATGTCTAGATTATTTTCGAATTTTTGTTCGTATTTAAAAAAATTCATAATAACATCTATTAATATTTCTTTTTCTTTTAGATTTGACTCTGCGATTAATAGAGTTAAGGCAACTAATGTATTATTATCAATTACTTGTTTGACTTGAGGTCGAAATTTTCGACCTCAAGTTCTTTTCTTCCTCATTTGGTAAAATCCAAGAAAATCTTTCTAGAAATTTTTCAGGATTATTCCTAACTGCTTCGTTAATTCTCTTTGTTTCAACCTGATACAGTTTTGCCAAATCACTATCCATCATCACTTCTTTTCCTCTAACTTCATAAATTAAATTTTCTATTATAATTTTCTCTTTAACAATTACATCATTCATACTTCCACCTTTCTGATTTTCAATGTAGATATCAAAAATTGAAAAACTTGATAGTCCCTATTTTATTATTGATATTACTACTTTGATATCTGTATTTTTAAAGCTACACACATCAATAATTTTATTATATCTATTGGGTTTAGATTCTAGACTCTATGTACTACTAAAAGACATTAATAAATATTTAATATAACTAATCTCAGAATAATAATAAAAACTATATAATTTTATTAACTTTATTAATTAATGAGTTACAAACATCCTCATCACTAATTAAATTGATTGAAAAAGTTTTATATCCAATTCTATTTATACTAGTTCCACAATGATAAACTTGCGTTTTATCAATTATGAAATATCTATCATGAAATGTATTATTATATATAACCTTTAAATTATGATATTGTTTGTTATACTTTGTAATATCTTGATGGGTCAAAAGATTATCCTTTTTAGTTATAATAATTACATCGATATTTAATCTTTTTATAATATCTAATAATGTGTTATCGGTATATGCATCTATAATTATTAATCTTTTTTTAGCAGTTTTAAATATATCTTGTATTTTAGAATAAGCATCATATATTTGGCCATTAAAGTATATTTCATTAATTTTTCTTTTTTCTTCTATTTTACCAAAAGATTCCTTCAATAATTTTATTTCTGAATCATGTTCCAATACTAGATTATTTATATATCTTTGCTCAATCAAATTATTTGATATATATTTTCTCATAATTACAAATGCATTAATAATTTGAATGCTCATTTTTATTGCAACCTCAGAATGAAGAACACTTGAAAGCATAGCTACTCCTTGCTCAGTAAAAACATATGGATTATATCTTCTTCCACCTCTTACTTTTGAGGTTCCAATCTGGAACCTCAAATTATCATATTCCTCATCTGTTAACTGAAACATGAAATTCTCTGGAAATCTCTCTATATTTCTTTTTACTGCTTTATTTATATCTTTGGTACCATTAACGCATTCATAAAGTCTCGCCAAATCTGAATCAAGTATCACTTGAACTCCACGAATCTCATAGATTAAATAATAAAATATCTATATAGTTATATACATTACCAATCTTTATTCTATATTCTGTACCAATATATGAAAAACCTGTACCTAATTGTTTTAAAAATAAATCTATATTATTTAATATCAATTGTCTTAGTGCATATTCTGATAACTTATCATCAATTGATTCTCTTTTTATAATTATTGGATTAGGTACTAAATCATCAATTTTTAATTGTTCATTATTAATTATTTTTTTCTTAGTTTTTTCATCCAATCTATTATATGTATTTTGTTTTATTAACTCATGTAATTGTCTTTGAGTCAAATTATTACTTTCACATTCACTCAAGTAATATTTAATTTCATTTTCATTTTTCAAGGATAAAATTTCTCGATAATGACTCCAACACAATTTGGAACACAATGTGTTCCATTTTATTTTAATTATTATTTCATAAAGTTGTCTCATATATCTTAAATTTCTTTCATTATATTTTTTACCAACTTCCTGCTTCAGTTTTTCAGAATATCGTTTAATTATATTCTTACCATATTCTTTACCTGCTTTGCTTAGTAATTTTCCAATCTCAAAATATACAATAACTTTATTTCTATCTTTTGCATAATCTTTAGCTTTATCATATAATTCAATTTTTATTACTTTTTCTTTTATCTTATTATAATAATTCATAGTACTCCTTTCTAAGATGTTTATTTTATCTATACCTATATAATACTGATTTATTTATAAAAATCTTATCATTAATACTAATTTTTATTAAGCCATTTCAATTCATATCTTCTGGCAATTATTCTTTCATCTGAACAATATTTAATAATATATTCATTATCTTCTCTGCATATAATAATTCCTATAGTTTTATTTTGATTAATACTTTTCAAATTATCATCTATATAATTCATATATATTTGTATTTGTCCTATATGTTCTTTCTTTAATTCAGTTACTTTTAATTCAATTACAACAAAACAATTATATTCATAATTAAATAATAAAATATCTATATAGTTATATACATTACCAATCTTTATTCTATATTCACTACCAATATATGAAAAACCTATTCCTAATTGTTTTAAAAATAAATCTATATTATTTAATATCAATTGTCTTAGTGCATATTCTGATAACTTATCATCAATTGATTCTCTTTTTATAATTATTGGATTAGGTATTAAATCATCAATTTTTAATTGTTCATTATTAATTATTTTTTCCTTAGTTTTTTCATCCAATCTATTATATGTATTTTGTCTTATTAACTCATGTAATTGTCTTTGAGTCAGATTTTTATTTTCACATTCATTTAAATAATATCTAATTTCATTTATATTATTTAGAGATAGTACTTCACGATAATGACTCCAACATAATTTGGCCCACATTGTGGACCATTTTTCTTTTTCAAAAACATCATAAAACTGTCTAATTCTTCTTAATGTTCTTTCGTTGTATTTTTTTCTTAGTTTTTTCATCCAATCTATTATAAGTATTTTGTTTTATTAACTCATGTAATTGTCTTTGAGTCAAATTATTACTTTCACATTCACTCAAGTAATATTTAATTTCATTTTCATTTTTCAAGGATAAAATTTCTCGATAATGACTCCAACACAATTTGGAACACAATGTGTTCCATTTTATTTTAATTATTATTTCATAAAGTTGTCTCATATATCTTAAATTTCTTTCATTATATTTTTTACCAACTTCCTGCTTCAGTTTTTCAGAATATCGTTTAATTATATTCTTACCATATTCTTTACCTGCTTTGCTTAGTAATTTTCCAATCTCAAAATATACAATAACTTTATTTCTATCTTTTGCATAATCTTTAGCTTTATCATATAATTCAATTTTTATTGCTTTTTCTTTTATCTCATTATAATAGTTAATAATATCACTTCCTTGTGATAGAAATATATACTATTATCTAATGTATTTCAAATGAGGAATTTTATTAATTCATATAAAAAATACTAAGAAATCTTACTATTTTTACTTAGTATTTTTATAATTGTATAGTTATTATTGTGAAAATATTATCTTTAACTGATTATTTAGATTTTTTTCTAGTAGATATAATTTTATTAATACTTTTTTCAATTGTTTTTTTATTAATAACTTTACTTGAGATTACATTACCACTTTCATCTACTACTTCTTCAAGTTTAATCTTACTTTTACCTTTTTTGCCTTTTTGTATTATAGACCCTTCTTTTCTAAAGAAAGAGTACTTCTTTTTTACTTTATAATTTATTTTCTTATATTTATATCTGGTCTTGGTATATAAACATGAACCATCTGCAGTATTAGCTTCACTATTATAATTATTTGCTTTCTTATCTATACATCCAAATATTTTAGCAATACAAGATCCATCATCAGTGTTTGCGCTACTATTATAATTATAAGCATTTACATCAGTACATCCATATACTTTCTTTATACAACTACCATCATTCCTATTAGCATTTGGATTGTAATTAATAGAATTTGAATCAGTGCATCCATATACTAATAATGGAGTACTATCATATCCACCGTAACACGTACATGATGGACTTGTAGTTCCATCATTACAAACTTGTTTTCCATTTCTACAACTACCACTTACTCCTCCATGATGAGAACAACATCCTCTTTTTGCATAAACATTATCAAAAGATAATAATAAAATAAAAACTATACCTAATACTTTAAATAAACACTTCATATTACCACTCCATACAAAGCATAACATCAAACATGAAAAAAAAGGAGCAATTTGTAATTGCTCCATTAACTAATCTCTTGCGAATATATCTCTTGTATAAATCATATCTTGTACATCATTTAATTTATTATCTACTCTATTTACTAATATTATGTTAGAAACATCTTTAAATAATTTTAAATCATGTACTACTTCAAATCCATTAAATGTATTATCTTTTAATGTTGGTTCATAAATAATAACATTTACTCCGTTATCTTTTAAAATACTAATAACATCTTGAATTGCACTTGCTCTAAAGTTATCAGAACCACTCTTCATAGTTAATCTATATACTCCTACTACTTTTGGATTCCTTTTTAAAATTTCATTTGCGATATGTTGTTTTCTTGTTTTATTACTTTTTACAATTGCTTCAATCATATTCTGTGGTACATCTTTATAGTTAGCAAGTAATTGTTTAGTATCTTTTGGAAGACAATATCCACCATATCCAAAAGAAGGATTATTGTAGTGACTTCCTATTCTAGGATCTAGACAAACACCATCAATAATATCTTTAGTATTTAATCCTTTCATTTCAGCATATGTATCTAATTCATTGAAATAAGATACTCTTAAAGCTAGATAAGTATTTGCAAATAACTTAACTGCTTCTGCTTCAGTAGAATTCATATACTTAATAGTAACATCATCTTTAAGACAAGCATCCTTTAATAAATTAGCAAATTCTTCTGCTCTTTTACTCTTTTCTCCAACTATTATTCTTGATGGATATAGGTTATCATATAAAGCTTTTCCTTCTCTTAAAAATTCAGGAGAAAACATAATATTATCAATATTATATTTTTCTTTCATTTTATTAATAAATCCAACTGGTATAGTTGATTTAACAACCATAGTTGTATCAATATTCATACCAATTACTTTTTCTATGATATCTTCTACTGATGAAGTATCAAAGTAATTTAATTCATCATCATAATTAGTTGGTGTTGAAATAATTATAAATTTTGCTCCTTCAAAAGCTTCTTTATAATCTAAAGTAGCTTTTAAATTTAGTTCTTTTTCATTAAAATATTTTTCAATATATTCATCTTGAATAGGACTAATCCTATCATTAATCATATTTACTTTTTCTTCTATTACATCTAAAGCAACTACTTCATTATCTACACTTAGTAGAGTTGCTAAAGACAAACCAACATAACCTGTACCTGCGACTGCTATTTTCATGTATTAACCCTCTCTCTTTTCAACAGTGATATTATATCACAAAATTTTTTATTAAGCAAAATATATTATTATAACTCCTATTGATTATTATTTTGTAACAGAATCTAAAACTTGTTTTGCTTAATCATATAATGACCCTTATTACATTCATCTATAATATATTTAAGTGCTTTTTTTGCATCTATAACAATAATATCAAGGTTTGATATCCTATAACTTTTTACAAATTCTTGTCTATATAACTTTGATATTTCTTTTCTATTTGGTAGTGTGTTTTCTCTTAACAACATATTACTATGTTTTACTTTTTCAAGCTTTCCATTTTTCATATATGTGACCGTAACGGTATATTTCTTCTTGAATATACTTTTATAAAATTCACTATTTTCTAATAAAATCATTTCAGGTATATGATATAAAGATAATTTTACTGATTTTTTTCCTAATCCGAGCATTATTATTTTGGAATTATTTAACTCCACAAATTTGTAATATGGTGAATACTGATCAAATCCATAAGTACTTTTTTCATGATCATTTGTTAGATATGATTTATCTTTACCATATGCTGCACATGAAAAATGAGCCCCTTTGCTTCTAATGACACCATTTCTTTTTCTAAAACATTCAGATAAAACTCCAGTTGCTGATTTATCATCATCCACATTAAAAATAAATTTGTTTTTTCCGTAACATGGCATAATTAAATTGCCATTCTTTCCAATTAAATCCAGTATTATATCAATGACATCATTGGGTGTACCATAAAAATTATAAAATGATTTATAACCACAATGAATCATTATGTTATCATTCTTTTTTATACCTGCTCTCATTAATACTTTTCTGAGATCATTCTTATTATATTTTTTTTTGTAGAAATATTTGCTAATATCTACTTTATGTCTATATATAGCATCATTTATTGTTTCATCTTTTTTACATCTCAATATTAATCTGATTATTCTTTTTATCATAATATTTTCCTTTCATAAATATAAAAATAAAGGTAGTTGTAATAAGCTTGATAATATTTGATAGCAAAATACCTATACAGAATCCCATCATACCAAAACAGTAAAATAATACAATTGTTAATAATATATAAGTTACAGCTGATAATCCATTGATAACAATTTGCCATTTTATATCAAAAAACTTTAATACAAAAGGTGTAATAATCGATACTAGAACATTAACACATATTGTGGCAGAGTTGACAAATATATACTTCATTGCTGCATCAACATATTTTGGATAAAGGAATGACAAGATTGGTCTACTTATAATGATTGAAACTATATATCCTAAAATGCAAACCATCAAACCAACTATATATGTTTGTTTAAACAATTTATCTGGTTTTTTATTTAATTTTGATAGATAGCTAAGTGCAACACTATTTATAGGATTAATTGCCATGGATATAATTTTACTAAAAATTGTTGATACATAGTACACAGAGACCATTGTTCCTCCTATTAGTGGATACAATATTAATTTATCCGAGAAAGTGATAATTCTTGACATTAATGTTGCAATGGTTAATAGAATACAATCAATTGATACCTTTCTAAAAAATTTTGTTTTAACGATTTTCTCTTTAATTATATTACTTTTATAATATATATGAATTCCACTGAAAATCAACCCAATTATATAAATAAATTGCCAATACTTTGTTATTTCATATAGAATAAATCCTATAAAATATCCAACAACAAGGAATATATTATTAATAAATATTGATTTGTAGTTTAATATTAATCTAAATGTAACAATATAGTATTCTCTCATTAACCATAAAATACTAATTGATATAACTAAAATAATATCTATAATATTCGAATTATTGATATAGAAAAAGCAAAGAATTAGTGTAATAACTACATTTATAGATTCAAATATTACTAATAATAGTTGAAAATCACCTACTAATTTATTCTTTTTATAATCATTATCATATAATAATCTGATGTTATTTAGAACAACCCCAATTGTAGCTGGCAAAACGTTAAATAATGATAAAAATGTTAATACAAGCCCATAATCATTTCCTGATAACTTTCCTGATAGAATCGGTAGAAGAATTAATTGCAACGCAATTGTAGGCATAGCTGTAGAAATTATATTTATAATCATATCAATAACTATTTTCTTTTTATTTTTCATGTTACACCTCCAATTAATTTGTTAATCATTTTTATTTTCTCTTTTATTACGTAGCATCATCATCATAATAATTGTTATAAAAAAACCATGAGAAATCATTCCAACCGATAAAAATGTATCTAACAATCTAAGTCCAAAATATACTCCCATTACAATAATTATCTTTTTATTAAGTCCATAAGTACATCTATCCATAAACCTTAAAACTAGTATTAATAATATTGGACCAATAATTACTCCAATTGTGCCAAAATTGGTAATTGCTTCTGAAATCAATCCATTGTTACACCTCATTAATGGTTTATTAAAAAAAACTTCTCCGATTGTAAATTCTAAATCGTTATATTGCGAATCTATTCCAAATATTTTAAAAATAGAACGCCTGAAATAGTCCGGCTGATTGTAACTAAAAAACCTAACATAGCATGAGCTTAAATATACTGGAACAATCATCATTCTCCTTATTACAATGTCAATAATTGCTGATGATTTTAATATAACATTTTCCAAAATCCCCAATACTGTTATGGAAGTAATTCCATATAAAATATAATTATATGCTTTTTCTTGTAATTTTTCCGTAAAAACAAAGCACATAATAATTGTTAATATTGTTGTAAATAATGTTGTTTTTAATCCATCTATACCGAAACTTAATATCTGCGAGATAAAAAAAAGAAATGCTAAAGGGTATTTTTTCTTATATATGTAATATGTTAATAATAATATATTTATTGAACGTGACCAAAAAAATAAACGCTGAACAATAGCTGGTAAATTATAGGTTCTTGATTCATTACGAAGTTCATATACAGCATCAAGGTTAAAATTTATTCTTAGACCAGTGTATTTCCATGAAATAAATAGAACAAGTAAAATGGAAGATATACCAATAATTAGAGCAAAACTATCATCTATATTATAATTATTGAATTTAAAGTTTATTTTTTTAGGATCTTTACGATTAATAAAAAGAAAGAAAAATAGTAATACTAACCAATAAATAATAGTTAAAATAATATAATTACTATCTAGTATATTAGCATATATTAATGTTGTGAAGGGTGTTATTGACATAAAAGAAACAACCGATACAATTATACTAGATAACGTAATCTTATATTTTGTGATTCTTGTCATAATAATTGCAAACAATAATAAAATAAACCATGAAAAAAAGAAAGAAAATGTTGTTCTGTAATCTTTAAAACCGTAGTAACCAAATTTAACAGAAATAAAATTAAAATATGAATAATCAATAAATAATCTATACATAATAAACGAAAATATTAAATATAATTTTGCATTTGTTTTATTAGTCATATTTGTAGCTCCTTTTTATTTTGATTTTTCTTCATAAACTTTTATATAATCATTGCATATATCATTCCAATTAAACTTTTTAACTGCTTTTATACAATTATAATAATAATAGTCATAGTTTGAACAAATCTTGTTTATTGAATCAATACAACAATTTAAATCTTGAATATTAATACTATATCCAATAGTTCCATCTTCAAATTGATTATCAAACCCTTGATTTTTAGTATAAATAACCGGTAACCCCTGACTCATTGCCTCTGCATATACTAATCCAAATGTCTCAGTTTTTGAAGGTAAAAGAAAAATATCATGTTCTCTGTAACATTTAAGAAGATTCTCTTTATTCATTTCACCAAGATAATTAAATAAATTACTTTTCTTTAATTTATTGAAATATCTATAATCTTCAATTTCTCCAACTACATCAAAAGACACCGTCCATCCTTCTTCTGCCAATTTATGTACTACTTTAATTGCAAAGTCAATATTTTTGATTTTTGATATTTTACCTACTAATAGTATTTTTATTTTTTTCTTATTAATCCTCTTATTTATCTGTTCCAAATTTTTATCATTAAAAGTGTTATTAAGCCAAAAATCATCAATACCATTAGGAATTATTATTGACTTTTCTAATAATTCTTCTTTAAATTTTTCACTTATGTAATTATTCATCATAACTTTTCTATAAGAATCAGATAAGAAAAAGATTTTTTTAGCATTTTTTAAAATTTTTTCTCCTCTTTTTTTAAGATAAAATTTATATCTGTAAAAATAATCTACATCTGTTCCTCTAATAGCAACAACATATGGTATATCATATTTGTTGTGTAAATTATATGCCACATTGCCATCTGTAAACAAAGTATATGCGTGGATTATGTTGAAATCATTAACATTTATTCTACCTATGATATCTTTATATATTTTTTTTTGCTTATTAAAATAAAATAGTCTGTCAAAAATATTAAAACACCTAGATACTATTACGTTTTCATTTGGCTTCGTCACAATTCTTGATCCTTTATAGATTGGACAATATATTACATTTTCATTTGTATATTTATTAAGATGTTCAATCATAATTTGATGTAGTTTTGTTCCCATATAATTACAATTAATATGTAAAATTTTCATTATACCACCCTATTTTTATAATATTTTTACTTTATATGTAACACTTTTATTACTCCCCAGTAACAGATGTGAAATGCTGATCTTATTACTGATAAGTGTTCTATCTCTCTATATAATTGCCAATGATATTTTACTAATGATAGTTTATTACTTGATATAGAGTTTGATCTTATTCTATACTTCATTAGTATATCATCCATTCCATAAATGTACTTAGCTTTTTTTATTATTTGTAGCCATAACGCATCATCGTTTCTTTTTCTTATGTTTGGTACTTCAAATTTTCCTAGTTTATCTACGTTGTACATTACTGTTGAATTTCCTACAGGACAATCTAGAAGTATTCTATTATAATTGGCTTTCTTTTTTGTTTTAATAACTTTGTTTAATAGATTACTTTCTTCATCAATTTGTTCATATGCTGTACAAGTAAAATCATAATTATTATCTTTCATAAATTTTAATTGTTTTTCTAGTTTTTCAGGATACCATAAATCATCACTATCTAGAAAAGCCATGTAATTCCCTTTTGCTTTTTTCATTGCTTCTGTTCTCGCAACTGCAGCTCCAGAGTTTTCTTTTAATTTATGATATTTAATTCTTTTATCTTTTATTTGTTTTACAACCTCTTCTGTGTTATCTTTTGAACAATCATCTACAATTATTAGTTCCCAGTTTGTATAGGTTTGGTTAATAACGGAATTGATTGTTTCTTCTATAAATTTGCCACAATTGTATGTTGGCATAATTATTGATACTAGTTTATCTTTCATAATGAGTCCCCCCCTTTTTTAATCAAATTTCTTTAAACCTAGGACTGCTAGTACTGTATAGATTGCTATTTTAATATCATAGAAGATATTAAATTTATTTATATATTCTAGATTTATTTTCATTTTATCTGGCAAAACATACTTTACATAGATATCATCTGTTGATTTACCTTTTTTAGTATGTTTTTCCATTATTTCTGCTTCATCTTTATAGATTATGCTTGTCATTGATGTTAGACCTGCTTTCATAAGTAGTGTTGCTTTCATTTCATTTGTATAACAATCTACATATTTTTTTACTTCTGGTCTTGTACCAATGAAACTCATATCTCCTTTTAAGATATTTATTAATTGAGGAAATTCGTCTAATCTAAATTTACGAATAAATTTTCCTACTTTAGTTATTCTATTATCATTTCCTACTGTTACTAAGGAACCTATTTTATCAGCATTCTGAACCATGGTTCTAAACTTCAATATTTTAAATGTTTTATTGTTTGTTGTGATTCGTTCTTGTTTAAAGAATACAGGTCCTTTTGAATCTAATTTAATTGCGATTCCTAATATTATCATTATAGGAGAGAAAAAGATTAATCCTAGAATACTTGCGAAAATATCAAATACTCTTTTAATAAATAAACTAACTTTTCTCTTTTGTAAGTATTCATAGTGTTTTTTTACTTCTTTATTTTTCATGAATTTTGGCATATCATCCCATTTTATCATGAGTATATTCTCCTTTCTCCCCTTATTAATTTATCCTTTTATTTCTTTTACTATTCTATTGTACTCACTACATATATACTCAACATCTTCATTTGTTAGTAATGTGTGTAGTGGTAGTGTTATTTCATTTTTATATTGATTATAGGCATTTGGATAATCTTTTATATTGAATCCTAGGTTTTTATATGCTGTATGCATTGGTAGAGGTTTATAGTGTACATTACTTGATATTCCTAGTTCTGCTAATTTAAAGATTATTTCATTTCTTTCTTCTTCTGATATACCTTTTACTCTTGTTAGTAATAAGTGTCTTGAAGATTCTTTTTCATCTGTTTGATGTTTAATTATTTCAATATTTTCTTTATCTAATAATTTTTCATATAACTCTACTACTTCTTTTCTTCTTTTTAGTAAGTTATCATATCTTTTTAATTGTACTAAACCTATTGCGGCAGATATATCTGTCATATTACATTTATATCCTGGGAAAACAATATCATATTCCCAAGCTCCAAGTTTTGTTTTAGATAGTGCATCTTTACTTTGACCATGAAGGCTCCATAACATAAATTGTTTATATAACTCTTCATTATCTAGTCCTTCTTTAGCAGTCCAAGTAAGTGCTCCTCCTTCAGCAGTTGTAAGGTTTTTAACTGCATGGAATGAGAAACTTGTAAAGTCTGCAACACTTCCCATTTTCTTTCCTTTATATGTTGCACCAAAAGAGTGTGCTGCATCTGCTGCTACTATTACTCTTCCAAATACTTTTTGTAAATCATTTTTAGGTTTAAATAGATTCTTTTTTCTTTCTACTATTTCAAAGATTTTATCATAATCACATGGTACTCCAGCAATATCTACTGGAATAATTACTTTTGTATTTTCTGTTATTGCTTTTTCTAATTTTTCATAGTCCATTTCATATGAGTCTTCTTTAGTATCTACTAATACTATTTTTGCTCCTACATGGGCTATAACGCTTGCTGATGCTGTATAAGTGTATGCACTTGTTATTACTTCATCTCCTGGACCAATTCCTAGTACTCTTAGAATCATTTCTTGGCAGTTTGCATTTGAACTTAGACATACTGCTTTTTCTGTATTACAATACTCAGCAATTTGACGTTCAAATTCTTTTGTTTTTGGTCCTGTTGTTATCCATCCTGATCTTAGAGCATCTCCTACTAAAGATATTTCTTCTTCAGTTATATCTGGAGGGGAGAATGGAATATTTCTTTTTGTTGTCATATTACTTCCCTACTCTTTCTTTATCTACTGTATATGTTGTTACTATTTTTGCTACTTTATCTTTGATATCATCTTTGTTTTTATAAGCAGCTTTTATTAATCCATCTAAATCTTCCATGAAAGTTTTAGATATTTTTATTGGTTTTCCTATATGGATTAATTTATTTGGAGTTTCTTGTAATCCTTCTTCATCCATTAGGATTTCTTCATACATTTTTTCTCCTGGTCTTAATCCTGTTATTTTTATTGGAATATCTATATTTGGTTCATAACCTTTATATCTAATTAGTTTTTCTGCTAGATCATAGATTTTTACTGGTTTACCCATATCTAGGACAAATATTTCTCCACCTTTAGCATAGCATCCTGCTTGTAATACTAAGGATACTGCTTCTGGTATTGTCATAAAGAATCTTGTCATTTCTTTATGAGTTACAGTTACTGGTCCACCTTCATCTATTTGTTTTAAGAATAGTGGAATAACTGAACCATTTGAACCTAAAACATTACCAAATCTTACGGCTACATAATCTGTATCTTTACTTAGTTTGTCATATGTTTGAACTATCATTTCACAGATTCTTTTACTTGCACCCATAACATTAGTTGGTCTTACTGCTTTGTCTGTAGAGATTAGTACCATTTTCTTTACTTTATATTTATCACATAATTTTGCGACATTAAGTGTTCCTAGACAATTGTTTTTAATTGCTTCATTTGGAGATACTTCCATTAATGGAACATGTTTATGTGCTGCGGCATGATATACTTGATCTATTTCAAAGTCTTTATATACTTTTTCAAGTCTATCTATATCTCTTACTGAACCTATTATTGTATGTAGATCTAATTCTGGATGAGTTCTAAATAGTTCTTGTTGAATCTCATAAGCATTATTTTCATATATATCAAATATAATTAATGTCTTTGGATTAGCAGCAGCTATTTGTCTACAAAGTTCAGATCCAATAGATCCTCCACCACCTGTTACTAATACTACTTTATTTTCTAAGTTATCTGATATTTCTTGATCATTAACTACTATTTGATCTCTTCCTAAAAAGTCCTCATAAGAAAGTGGTCTTACTTTATTAATAACTCCTGTTTTTGCTGTTCCACTTAATGATGAATAAATTGATGGAAGTATTTTTATATTTGCTTTTGTTTTTTGACATTCTGTAACTATTTTAGATATTTTTTCTTTTGGTGCAGAAGGTATTGCGATTATAATATCTTTGATATCATATTCTATAGCTTTTTTTTCTATATCTTTCGCAGTTCCACATATTTTAATTCCTTTAATATATGAACCTACTTTTGATTTATTATCATCAATAACACATGAAATACGAACATCTTGACTGTTTTTATTCATTCTTACTTCATCTATTATTATTCTTCCAGCGTCTCCTGCTCCTATTAACATTGTATTTGTTGTTTTCTTAGCATTTTCTAATCTAATTAGAATTGTTCTAAAGACTCTATAACCAAATCTTGATATACAGGTTAAGGCAATAAGTAAAAATAATTGAATTATAAAAAAACTTCTTGGCATAAATATATTAAATTTTACTTTATATAAAGCCATTATAAGTTCTGATAGAGAACAGGCAGAAATAATATTTAATAATTCTAATACTGATGCATATCTCCAAACTGATGTATATAATTTGAATATTAAAAATACAATTAATATAATTAGAAAATCAATTATAAAATATTGATAAGCATTTACTAAATATGGTTCTGGTATAAATCCAAAATCAAATCTTACCCATACTGAAAAAATTGAAGATATAATTAATGCGAACATATCTATAAGTACAAATAATAGAATATGAGGCATTCTATCCCTCACAATACTTCTAACTCTTTTTGTCATACTACATACCCCTAACCGAATTTTAAACATTATTGTATCTATTAGCCTGTATTCCCCTAGACCAGTTGTTATTTTAGCATAATTGGTCTGTTTTTTCAACTAGAAATTATATTTTTGAATAAAAAAAAGTAGAATTTTGTTCTACTTTTTCTTAATATTTTCAAAATTTTCAATTTTTTTATCATCATATTTGAAGAATATTGTATCATCTCTTACATTTTCTCCTGTTGTTAAAAGATATCTTTGATATGATTTGTATATATCATCTACATCTTTTTCTGTATCTTGATGTCCCATTAATGAATGATATGCATTAAATGCTAGATCTGCTGCTTCTTCTCCTAAATAGTATTTTTCTTCTACTAATTCATTTCTGTTAATATCAATATCTCCTGTTGCTTTACCTGTAGTTGTTTTATAATATTTAATAATACAATTTGGAGTATAATTCATATTTTCTATTGCGTAATATTTAAAATCTACAACATCCTCTAAATTGATACCTAAATGATCACAAACTGATGCCTCAATTAATTTCTTTCCTAGATCTGCTAGTGCAGAGTTACATTCTTCAATATTTCCTTGTGATCTTGCTTCAGCATATCTTGCTAAATCAGTCTCATATCCTAATTGATCTAAATTTTCATCTAATTGAGTGTCATCTGCTACTGAAGCTAAAACTTCATTAAATGAAGTATCAGTTGTTATTGAATCATTTATTTTTCCTTCTTTACTACAACCTGTTAATAAAATTACTCCTGCAGCTAGTAAAGGTCCAATTGTTTTTTGAAACATATTTAATTTTTTCATAATATCCCCCTTCAATATGAATATTTCATATTATAACATATTTTTATTATTTTTCAAAGTAATTCAGTTAAATATAAATAATTGTTTTAATTATCCTCCCTTCTTTTTGAACATCCATTAAAACAAAAAAACACGGATATTCACTATTTTATCTAGTGACTCCGTGTTTAATAACTCGTGTAAGATTAATTCCCAGGGTAGCTCGTTATTACTTATACCCTCTCACTGATGCGTACATAATATCATATATTTTTTGTTTTGTCAAACATTTATTCGCTTTCTATAGTTTTTTCAAATATATATTTCTTGGTCCTCTATCAAATTCTTTTGATCCTATTAACTCAAAATTATTTTTTAATGTATTATTTGCAGAATAAATATTATCTGGATGTACTGTAGTTACTGCATATTTATATCCTTTTTCTTTTGAAATTTTTTCTAATTCTTCTAACATGAATTGTTGTAGTCCATTACCTCTATATTTGTCTGATACTACTTGTTGTCCATAATCTACTACTTCCTTATAATCTAGATCAAGCCCAAATGATTCTATATCTTTTTTTGTACTTGGTATTATCATTGATGATGACACAATATCATCTTTATATTTATAAATATAGATATGTGAGTCATTTTCTAATAAATTATTTAAGACATCTGATTCAAATAATCCTAGAAATTCTGGTTGTTTCATATTATCTCTTATTCTATTTAAGTAATTTATATAATAGACTAAATCTTCTTTTTTTAATTCTTCTCTTTTTAATTCTTTAATATTTATTTTTTCTTTTTCTTTATATGATAAATCATTAAAATACACATTATCTATTTTTCCATCTAATTTGATTTCTTTTATTAATTTACCCCATTTTTTTGCATTATTATTACTATACTCATTATCTTTATTTATTACACCTATTGCGTATTTAAAACCTTTTGCGAGTGCATAATATCTTATATCATCTATCATATAGTATTGAAGATGATTTCCTCGATAGTTTGGATGAACAAATTGAATACCATATTCCATTACTTCACGATAATCTAGATTAAGTCCACTTAATTCTATAGCTTTTTTATCACATGGCATAATCATTGCACATGATACTACCATATCATCATAAATATAGGCAAATATATGACTATTATTTTTTAACATTCTTAATATATATTCTTTTGAAATATTCATAAGGAATTCATGATGTTCCATTTCTTCTTTTATTTTATTAAAGTATTTAATAAAATCATCTATATTTTTTTCTTTTATTTCTACTCGTAATAATTTATTTTTATATACCTTATTCATATTCAATCTCCCTATATTCTTCATTTATTAATGAGTATAAGAAACACTTACATTTCTTATTAGTTTTATTCTCAATATATTTTTTATATCCATTTAATTGTTTATCATATAGTGGATCAGATATATTCTTTAACTTATAATCTATAATAATATAATAATCTTTATCTTCTATTAATAAATCTATTATACCATGGGATATAACATCTTCTTCATTATAAATAAATTCATATTCTTTATACATTTTTTTATCTAAATAATTTTTCATTAAATTACTATTTATAAATGATAATATTTTTTCTTTTATAAATGAATTATCTATTTTATTAATTAAATCTATATTATTAAATTCAATTTCTTCTAATAATTCATGTACTTGTGTACCAAATTCCATTAACTCTTTTTCTTCTTTTGAAATTAATCTTAAACTTTCTTTTGAATAATGTTTTTCTAACACTTCTTTTGATTCTATATTTATTTCTTTTACATTGATCTTTTTATCTATTTTTTCTATATTAGTTTCTTTATTATTATTTAGATAATCTTTTGTACCTATTATATTAGTTTCTTTTATATATGGATTTAATATACTATATATACTTTTCATAATACTATAGAATGAATTATATTTTTCTCGTTCATATAGTGGAATAATTGAAGTTACTTCTTTTTCTTCATCTGATTTAGGCATTACTATTATCATTTTTTCTTTAGCTCTAGTTAGTCCTACATATAATAGTCTAATTCTCTCTGATATTTCTTCTTTTTTCATCTTTTCTTTTAATAGTAATTTTAAAATAGTGTCTTTATAATAATTATCTACTTTAGGTAGAATAAGTCCTAAATCATTATCAAAGATTATTTTTTCTTTTAATTCATTTAAATTAAATTTATATTTAAATCCTGCGAAATAACATATTGGATATTCTAAACCTTTTGATTTATGAATAGTCATTACTTTACAACTATTACTCGAATCACTATTTACATTGAATTTTAAATCATAGTCTTCTTCTATTATTTGATCAAGATAAATAATAAAGTCTTCTATAGTGTTTCCTTTAGATTCATAATCTTTTATTAAATTATAAATATATTCTATTCTTACTCTATTTGATTTTATATTATTAATACTTAATAATTTTTCATCATAGTTTATTTTTTCTAATAAAGTTCTAAAGAATTTAGATGGTGATAATACATCTATTTCTTCTGATAGTAATAACATATCTTTATATAATTCTGATTCTTCATAAGTATTATTTATAAAATAATTATATATTTTATTATCATCTATTTTATATAAGAAACTTCTACTTATGCTTATAAAACTATATTTAAAGGTATTATCAAACACTTTGTTTTTTATTGAAATTATTAGTTTTAATAAATTTCTAATTATTAAGATATCATTATCTTTTCTTAATGATTCTTCTTTTAATATAGTTAATGGTATATGTAGATATTCAAATACTTTTTTATATAAATCAAAGTCTTTACTTCTATCTAATAATATTACAAAGTCATTATAATTACAGTCTCTTAATATCTTTTTATTTTTATCAAATATCTGAAATTTACTATTTATTTTTTCTTTTATATCATTTCCTATAATAAAAGCTTCTTCTTCTGAATTTGATATTCTTGATAGTTCTTCTTCATTATATGTAATTACATCTATATCATAATCTTGATGTGTTTTTCCTTCTTCTATATAGCTAGTATTACCAAAAACCATTCTATGTGATTCTTGATACTTTGCTCCTCCTAGATTATCATCCATTATATAATCAAATAATAAATTAATATTATTTAAAACTGTATCACGGGATCTAAAGTTTTTTAAAAGATCTATTTTTTCTCCTTTATCTGTATCTCTATATGTATCATATTTATTTTTAAAGATATATGGATTAGCATTTCTAAAACGATAGATTGATTGTTTTATATCTCCAACCATATAAACATTATTATTTGATATTAAAGAAATAAACTTTTCTTGAGTATCTGATGTATCTTGATATTCATCTATCATTATTTCTTTAAATGATGAAGTTAATTCTTCTCTTATATCAGGATTATCTTCTACAACAGAAATAGCTAATCTTGCGATATCATTAAATGTAAAGATATCTTCTTCTTTTTTATATAGATCTAGTCTTTTATCTAATTCTTTTATAATATCTATAATTACTTCTATATTTTCTTTAGTTGAATATAAGTCATTTTCTATTTCTTCTCTTGATGAATATATAAGCTTATTTTCTTTTAAATCTTTTAATATTTTATATATCTCACTCTTTATATTTTTTCCTTCTTCAGGAGAATTTTTTGGTACTCTTACTGATTTATAATCCATTGAGTTTAGGAATTCTTCATATGTATTAGCATTTAAAAACTTAGATAAAGATTCTTTTACTTCAATAATAAAATCATCTTCAAAGTAATTTGTTAGTTCTTCTATTAAACTTTTTATAATTGATTGTTTTTCTCTTATTAAATTTATATATTCTTCGATAAAACTATTTATTTTATCTTTATTAAAAATATTAAAATAATTATTAATAAAGTTTGTTTTATCATATTTTAATTCTATTTTTTTATATACTGATAAAATATATGAAATTAATTCTTTATCATCTTTTAGGCAAAAATTTTCTATTAATCTTAAAAAGTTATTTTTAGGAGATAGATAATTCTCATTAAAGATATCTTCTAAGATCTCTTTTTTCTTTAAATCTATTATTACTTCATCTGTTACTTTTATGTTGTTTGTGATATTTAGTCTTGTATGATATTTTTTTAAGATAGCAAGTGAGAATGCATCAAATGTTGTGATATAGGCACTATCTATTAAATCTAGTTGATTTTTTAATTCTTTTGTCTTTTTAATAGCTTCTCTTATTCTATCTTTCATCTCTGCTGCGGCAGCATTTGTGAATGTTAATATTAGAAGTTCATTTACTTGTGTTCCTTCTAATACTTTTCTTTTAGCTCTTTCTGTTAGGACTGCAGTTTTTCCTGAACCTGCTCCAGCTGAGACAATGATATTTGTTCCTTCTAGGGTTATTGCTTGTTGTTGTTCTTTTGTAAATGCCATTATTCTTCACCTCCTAGAAAAGATAAATCTTCTACTTTATCTAAGTATTTTAAATCATCATTTGTCATAAAACATAAATCTTTAAATGTACAGAATTTACATGAGATATTTTTTCCTTCATAGATTTTTGGATCTATTTCGAAATCTCTATTTAGTATTTCATTTGTTTTTTCTTTAATATGATTATCTACATATTTAACCATGTTTAGCATCTCATCATCACTAATTAATTTAGTATATGCACCGAATCCTTTATCAGGATTATATTTCATACTTTTAATATATTCACTATCTTCATATGTTGTATCAAACTTTTCTAATATATTAATATTATCAGTTGAATATCCTTTTAATAGATATCTATCTTTTATTTCTTTATCAATATTTTTCTTCCATGTTGGATAATTAAATAAAATATTTTGATAATAAATACCTGTAAATATTGGATTAGATATTAAATCTCCATAATTTATTAAATATAAATATACAGGTAACTGCATATGTAATCCATATTTCATTAATTCAATATTTGTATCAATTGAACCTGTCTTATAATCTATTATTGAAAAGTATGTATCATCCATATTTTTATAATACATTATCTTATCAATATACCCTATAAATTCTACACTTATATCATTTCTTATTGGAATAATAATTTGTTTTTCATATAATTCATAATCATATCCAGTAAGTAATTGTTGTTTTTTTAAAATATCTATTAAATCTATTAAATCTTTTTTTATTTTTACAAGTAATATTTTTTCCTTTAAAGAAAGTTCTCTTTTTTCTAAATAATTATTAAATTCTATATCAAGATTAAAATTAGTCTTCTTATACAAGGTTAAAATATAATGATACATCTGTCCAATAAATGCTTGAAAAGTATCAGTATAATCATTTATTTTTAATACATTATTAATATAATATTTAAATTTACACTCATTATAATTATTTATAGCAGTATAAGATAGTCTTAATGGATATGAAATGTTTTCTAAATATAAGTCTTTATCTATATTAGTATATTTATTATCATATGAATTATATTTAATATCATAATTACTATATAATAATTCTAAATTAGAGTCTTTTTCTCCATATAAATTATATTTATCTAAATATTCTCCAAGTAATAATTTATTATAAGTATTAGAATATTCTAAGTTTTTAGAATGGTCTTTTATTACCTCTAAGTTTAGATCATTAATTAAATTAGATGGATAGTATTTAGTAAATGGTGATGATAACTTATAAGTTACTGTTAAATTAGTAATTCTATTTAATAAATATATAGTATTACTTTTTTCTCTTTTATTTAAATATGTTGTATCATATAAATCTACTTCTTCTTTATCTTTATCAGAAAGATACTCTATATCTTTATGAGTCTTTGGAAGAGAATCTAGATTAAAACCAATACAAAATACATAATCTTTATCACTAAAGGTATAAGAATTAATATCTTTAATATTAACGGCATTATCTAATACTTTATTACTTAAATAAGTATTTTTTAATTTATCAATCAAAATTTTATCATAGATTGGATCTTTTTCATCTATATCAACTAATTCTTCTAAAATAGATATAATTTTTTTATTAATTTCTGATTTTTTTGGATTATCTAAATCAAGACTTCTAGTATTTAAAAACTCTTTTACAATTATTGTTCCATATATTGAATCTTTAAATGGAATATTTATTGGAATATTATAATAACTAAACATTTTACTTAATATATAGTTATATTCTTCTGATACATTAGTTAAGTAGATATTATTTATATCAATTCCTCTTTCTAGTAATTTTCTTATTTCGATACAGATAAATTCTATTTCTCCTTCTATCGTGTTAAACTCATGAGGTTTGATATTTAAATTATAGTTAGATTCCTCCGTGGTGTAGTTTAAATCATTTTCTAAATATTTATCTAAATCATAATAATTTATTACTTCTAGTTCTTTATCTTTTATATATTCTTTAAATATATTATTAAAATATAGAAGATTATTATCTATTAATTCTTGTTTAATATTTTTTAAAAATAATAATTTAGTATTTTTATATTCTTTATTAATATCTATAAAATATAAGTTATTTAGATATACTTTTACTACATCTATATTTAATTTATATTTATTCATTAGATAATATATAGTTTTTGAATCATATGAAAAATAATAATTATTTATAAATTCATTTATAGTCATAAATTTTATTGTATGTAGTTCATTAATATTATTAAGTCTATTTAATATATTTAACTTTTCTTCGTTTGGACAAATTATTATTTTTTTCATATTACCACCTTCTTTTATTATACAACAAAAACCTACCATTTTAAATGATAGGTTTTATATATTATCCTTTGCATTGTTTGCTTGAACAGCTTGAATTACCTTCACCAACACAATTTGTATATATCCATACTTTATAACATGATTTTCCATTTACCGTAACTTTCTTATCTGACCAATCTATCCAACTTGCTCCTGTATAGAAGTATCCTCCGTAATTTCCGCCTATTTCTGCACAGACATACGTTCTTCCATTTTCTTCTTTTCCTAAATGATATAGTTTGGTATAACCATCATCATCGTGATATACATAGCCTGTTTCTGTTGCGGTTGTTGATTTTTCAAATATTGTTGTGGTTATATTTACACGACATGCACTATAAATGCTGCATCCAAATGGATTTGCTTCACTACAACATGTAGGCTGTTCAACTTCTTTTGAGCATTTATAAACTTCTGAGTTTCCTAATACATCTGCTACTGAAACATATCCTTTCAGGGAACTACCTCCACATGTAGTAGATGAATTTAATTTTTCTATTATTTTATCATTTGTTGTTTCCCACGTTGCTTGAATGCCTTCTTTTGATGATGCCATTGATGCAACATATCTTAATGAAGAATTGTTTACACCTGACGCATCATTATCTGTTTTCTTTGTAATTGCTATTCCTTTAGACTTTGTTATATTACATTCTATTACAGGTGCACTTCTATCAAGTAGAACCATATTTTCTATATCATTAGTACAATTTCCTGCTATATCACAGGCTTTATATTTTATACTTACTTTTCCTTCTATATTTACGTTTCTACTACTTTGTTTTTTATTAGTTATATCTTGTGTTTGTCCTTTTGTCGTACAGTAATATCCATCTATGCCGGATAAATTATCTACTGAATTATTTGCTTCAGTATATACATAACCTTTATACCAACTGTTAAATGTATAAGTTTCTAATCCTTCAGATGATGATATATTTTGAGATGATTTTTTCTTATATCCAGTTACTGTTGGATTAGTTGGAGCAGTTCTATCAATATTTGCATTAATTGTAATACTTGTACTATTTCCTGCTTTATCATATACGGTAAGTATTCCACTTCTAATACCTTCATCTATTAATGATATTTTAAATTTAGATGATTCCATTTGAGAATTATTATTATCATTTAATATTTCTTCTTTTGTTTCACTACCGTTTGTTTCCCATTTATATTTAGATATACTTATATCATCTGATGTATTTACTTCAAATTCTACTCCAGATGGGTATTTATCTTTATTTAACCAACCATTTATATTTGATGGGAAATCTGTACTTTCAATTATCTTTTTTTCTCCATCATGTACTGTTTCTGTAAGTGTTGAATGGTTTATTAATTTAATATTTATTGTTGGGGCTTTATTATCAATATTTACTCTTACTGAACAATCTGTATTATTCTTGTTATTATCTGTAATTCTAATTGTTGAATACTCAATACTTTCTTTATTATTATCTGGCCATGTCTTAGAAAATTTATTTCTTATACAGCCTGAGCCATACTCGTCATTACAATAAACTGATATTTGCCTTTTTTTATTATTTAAAATATCTTCTTTATTAATCCAATCATCTTGATTAGCTTCTCCTTCTATTAAACTACATTTTGGACCTTTATTATCATAAAATGGTGATGTTTTAACATATTCAGTTACTCCACCTAGATTATTTCTTACAATTACAGTAACTTTGACTGAGTTATAATCTGTTATTTTTATATAATCTCTTAACATTATTTTATTTAAATATATTTTTTTATTTTCTCTTCCATTAATAGCACCTGATGAATATACTTCTTTCTTTTCTTCATTATCATTATTTATTAAAGATATTGTGTAATTATAACTTTCTATACCAACTGACTCATCACTGTTTCCTTTAAGAATCATACTAAATGAAGCATTACTTATTTCATTCATATCAGAAAAAGTAAAATTACTAACTACAGGTTTTGGAATTTCTTCATCTTGATTAACTTTATCATTTCCGCAATATAATATTCCCTTGTATGAGTATTTTGTATAATCATTTTTATATACATATACATAAGATTTTTCCATACAAGATTCATCTTTTCGATTTTTTATATCTTCTTTCAAATAATTTGTTTTCTTTAAAGTCCGTAGAGTTATTTTTGTAGATTCACCAATAGTCTTTGGTCTTTCATCTGTATTTGAATTTAAATATGCTTTTGCAGCGGCAATTATTGTTTCTTCATTTTGTTTTTCTTTTTGCGCTTTTGCTTTATCAATATATCTTGAGTACGCTGCTACTGCAAGAGTTGTTAAAATTCCTAGTATCGCAACTACTACAAGCAATTCTACTAAAGAAAAACCTTTTCTCTTAATTATTCTCATTAGTATCACCCTATCATATTCATTATAAAATATTTAAAATTAAAAAGCAATGAATTAATCATTGCTTATCTAAATAGTTCTATATCATGATAACTTTTAGTATTTTCATCATAAACTGAAATTATTAAATTACCTTCATTAGAATAATATATTTTAGATTTTTCATTTATTGTACAATTAAGTTTGTATTCTTCATTATAATAATTAATTGCGGTATTAATTAAATCATCAGTAATATTTTCATTTTCTTTGAATTCTTTTTCTGAGATGATTTTTTTATTAATTTTATCATATATGTATACTTCTGGAGAATCACTTGTATTTTCTTTACTACATAAGTCTCTATGTATTCTATTTACTGCGATTACAATATATTTATCGGATTCATAGTTAGAAAAATATGTCGTTGTGATGTTTCTATATTTATAAATATTTTTTACACTTGAGCATGCTTCTCCATCTAGTTTTGATTTTTTTGTTTCATTATAATATTTTATTGTATCATCATTTATTTTTTTAATAGATGAATTTAATTCTGGAATATCATTTTTTAATTCTAATAGATCATATTTTATTTCATTTGGTACTTTACAGTCATCTGATTTACAAATCTTAATTGTATATTTTTGATCAAATGAATAGAAATAATTATCTTCTTCTTTATCAGTTATTTTAACTACTTTTAATAAAATCACTGATATTAAGACTATAATTAATAAAACAATTATTCCAATAATTATTATTTTATTCTTTTTTTTCATTTAATTATCTCCTATCCTGGACATTGTGTATATGGACAAACTTTGTTGTATGGCCCTAAACAGTTCTTAGCAATATATACAGATTTATCTCCATAGTAACTAGTGTATGATGGAATATAAACTTTAACCCATGTTACTCCATACTTAGATACAGAATCTGCATCATTTCCTTGAGGAATATAAATTCTATCATTTCTTCCATTTAGACTATGATATGCAGTACCCGCCCAATCATAAATATTACTATCACGATATAGAGTTGTATTTCCATCTCTACATGATGTTACCCAAGGACAATTTTCTGGAGATGATTCTGTGCATTCATCACAAACCTTTGTAGAGTAACTTCCACTACATTTAGCAATAGTTTCCTTACCACTAGATACTGATTTTGCTCTTACATATCCATAATATGTTCTACCACAATTTTGAGGCAAAGAGACATCTCCCCAATTAGCTTTTATTCCAGCTACAGTTGTTGCCATCGAAGTTACCTCTGTTTCATAATTTTGATTTGATATACATTTACTTTTATCCGAAGTTACTTTATTACAATCATTAAAATAATAATTATTTCCATTTGTCGTTATATTTATATCTGTTATTTCTCCACTACTATTTAATTTACATGTTATTGTTGGTGCATATTTTGATATTTTAACTCCTGATATTATTGGTGCTGAACAATTACCTGCTTTATCGCAAGCAACATATGAAATTGTTGATTCTCCATCTGCTTCAATATTTCTTGTTGCCCTAATTACATTTTTTTCATTTGTCGTTGCACCTAATGTTGTAAATTCATAATGGTCCAGTCCTGAGATATTATCTTCTGATTTATCAGCTTTAGTAAATACTTTTGAGTCTACCCAATCACATGTTCCTTCAGTTGATGTCATACAATCACATTTGTTATTATTACAATAATCTATATCACTTGCATTGGCACTTGAACTAAATTTAAATTCACCATCTAATCTTTCTAATGGACTGCCTAAATCTGCGCCACTCATTGGAAATTTATCATTTGATTTCCATTTATAAACAGTTACTATAGGAACTGTTGGTGGTTCCCAATCCATTTTAACTTTTTGATTTGCTTCGCATGTTGCTTTATTACCAGCATTATCTTCTACTATAACTGGAATATTTTCTCCGCCTGCACCTGCCTTTGTTGTATTTATCTGTTCACTATATACGTGCGAGATGTTTTCAGTTGTTTTACATTTACTTAATGCATCTTCACATTTTGCAGTTATTGTTACTTTTGAACCTGCTGTTGTAATCCAACCATTTTCATTTTCAGGGCTTGATGAAGTTACTTCATTAGTACAAGTTGGATTTGTTTTATCAATCCAAACATTATATGAATCAGTTTCAATACAATTGGCAGCATTATCACATACTTTATATTTAACCAACATTTGTCCTTCATCAGTAATATTTAGACTCTTACCATTTTTATTTGTAGCTTGACCAGATTTAGTTAGTGTTGATTGATAACTATTATCATCTATTCCAGAAACTGAATCAGTTGTATTTGCAGCTTCACTATAAATATTTTTATTTGACCATTCTTCTATATTATTTTGATTATATATTAATAGTCCATTACTGCTATTTGGTTTACTATCATTCCACTTGTACATATTTACTGTTGGTTTTGTTGGTGGAGTCCTATCAAGATTAGCTTTTATGATTATTGTTGCCTTATTACCTGATGCATCTTCTACTGTCAAAGTTCCTTCTCTTTCTCCATCATGAATAAATCCTACATTAAATTTATATATCTTTTTTCCTTCATTATTTATTTCATATGTAAAATCGTTGTTGTTTGAAGTATCTATATTTATTTGCTCATCTGTAGTCGATCCATTATTTGTTCTATTGGTTGTTTGCCATTTAATTGTTTTTATACCAATATCATCTGATGCTTCTACAGAGTATGTAATACCATTAGAATAATTACTTCCGTTTAACCATTTATTATTATACAAATTATTATAATAATTATCATTTGATTCAATTGTTTCTTTTGGATCTAATTGATCATAATCATTATTTGCTTTTACAGTTATTGTATTTTTTATATTTGCATCCTTTAAAACTGACAATTCAGGAGATTCTACATCTATGTTAACATTTACATTACAATCTATTGAATTATTGTTATTATCTGTTAACGTTATTGTAGATTGTGCTATTGATTTTTTTTCTTCTTGTTCTGTTTTATTTGGCCATGTTCTTGAGAATTTTTGTCTCTTACATCCAGAACCTTCTCCATCATTACAAATTAGTGATATTTTTCTTTTTGCACCATCATTTATATCTTTTTTATTTATCCAGTTTGTATTATCTGGTTCTCCTTCTCTTCCATCTGGAGTAGTTGGACATACTGGAGGAGTATTATCTGAAATGCTTACAGAGTCCCCTCCCATTACTTGTATTGTTGATTTTTCTGTTTTTCTTACTCCTTTTTCATTAACTAAGAAACCTTTTATTGTTACTTCATTTTTTCCTGTTATATTTAAATATTTACTTATGTTTATATTACTAACTGATATTTCCGATTCACTATTACCAATTTGGTTTCCTGAATTATATACTTCAAATTCTTCAGATTCTTTGTTTGTATCTTTATCAATATTTTTAACAAACATTGAATAATTATAACTTAATATTCCAATATTTTTATCATTTTTATCTCCTTTAAATGCAATAGAATAATTGGCATTAATAAGATTTTCTGATGTTACATCTTCTCCAGGTTTTAATCCATTAATTGTTATTATTATTTCTGGATTAGTTTCTACTTCATCTTCTTCCTTGTGTGGAGTGATTTCTTTTCCATCACATATTAAATGTGGCTGATAAATATAATCTTTTTTTGATATTTTTGTTACATCAACATATGATTCACTCATACATGATTTGTCGTTTTGATCCTTAATTTCTTCTTTAATATAATTACTTCGACTTAATTCTGATATATTTATGGTTGTCCATTCACCAACTAATTTAGGTAAATATTCTTTATTGGCTTGCGTATATGATTCTGCCGCCATTTTTAAAGTATTTACATTTTGAGTATCTTTTTCTGCTCTTGCTTTTTTTGTTAAATTTGAAACTGATGCTACAGCAACTGTTGTCAAAATTCCTAATATAGCTACTGTAACTATTATTTCAACTAATGTAAATCCTCTTCTATTGTTCATTTTATCATATCCTTTTATTAAATATCTTATAATATATTATACAATGAATTTTATCTAAAAAAAAGAGAAAATAAAAAAACAGAATTATTATTCTGCTTCTTTCTTTACAACTTCAACTTTACCTTTGTAGCTTCCACATTTTGGACAAACTCTATGTGGTTTAATCATTTCTCCACAATTAGGACATTTTGTCATTCCTGGAATTTCCATTGCATTATGACTTCTTCTTAATCTTTTTCTTGTTTTTGAAACTTTACGAAAAGGTACAGCAAACATTTGAATGTCTAATTTCATCACTTGTATCTCACTCCTTATCATAATCTTTTAATAAATCACTAAATGGATTATTCTCTCTTTTTAGTGAATCTTCACTAATTAGTCTCCATCCATCCCCATGAAATTTACTGAGATCTTCAACCTTAGTAAACTGTAAGGGGACCTCTAGTACAATATTTTCCCACAAAAACTCTAAAATATCAAGTGTATTTTTACTTTTTTTTGATGTTTCTGGAATTATATCATTATATTCTATATTAAATGGATATGTTATTTCATCTAATGATATAGTATCTGCTATTACCATATTTCCATTTATTATACAATCTATCATTTCATTTTCTTCTTCATCTAGGTATATATTTCCTTCTACTTTTATATCTTTCAAATCAATTATATCTGAAGTATTGTAATATTCTTTTGGAATAGAATATGTTCCTGTAATATCAATTTTATTACCATTGTTTAATCTATTTAAATCAATTTCCATTTCTTCTCCTATTTTGTTTTAGCAATACTTCCATCTTCAATAACTTGAATGATACCGTGATACTTAAGATCACTTCCTGGTTGTATTGTACTATCTTTATTAATCCAAACTCTTACAACAATATCGATAGTTGAAATTGCAGGAACTTTACTTTCTAATAATATACCTTTTTCTAAGTCATTTAAATTATATATTTTATTTGTGCTTTTTCCTTCTTTTATTGATATTTTTATATCATCTTTTGGGACTAATGTTTCTTTATCAATTTCATTTGCTTCTTTATCATCTACTATTTTTATTTTATATTCTACAGGTACTGTTAGATTATTTTTCAAACTTAGATTGTACCCTTTAGAAGATAATCCTACAGAATCAGTCATTGGTGTAACTTTTTCAATTGTAATTTTATCTCCATTATCATGATATACAACATCTAATGATTTAGATGTATAATCTACATCTCTTGTAGTTTGAAATTTATTATATATTTTATACGTTGCAAATGCTGCAAATAATAGTATTAATCCTATATATATGGTATTTTTTATTATTTCTTTTCTTAAATACTTATTCATTATTTACACCTCTAAATTCATGATATACTTATATTTTTTATTTTTCAATAAATAACTTAAAAATTATTTACTTAACAGTCAACTTATTATTTTATCAAATACTTTATAAACACTATCTATATCTTTACAGCTAACAATAAATCTTGCTGTATGACAGAATGTTAATCCTTCTATACCTGATATTTGTTCTAATTTTTCTCCTTCTAGACCTGCCCATTCTTCTGGGAAGTTTTGTCTTGGAGTTTTATCTTCTAATGATTTAGGTATTACTTTAATTGCATATCCTCCTCTATTTGATGGATAAGCTACAAATAATAAATTATTGTATTTTTCATCTCCTAAAATAGTATCTTCATATGGAAGAAATTTATCTAATATTACATATTTTTCATCTGTTATATCTTTTAATTCTTCAATAAGACTTTTTTCTGCCATTACTTTTCCATTTATATATAATATTTCTTCTTTAAGAATCATTTTTGCTAGATTACACGCTAGTAAGAATTGTTCACTTTCATCTTCTCCTGAATCATAGCTTGGATTAAATATTTTTATTATTCCAGGTAATGTTTTTACTTTATATGGTGCTTCTATTTTTGGAAATTGTCCATTATCATCTGCATCAATATATTCTACTAGGTCTTTATCTATACCAGACCAAACTTCGTCAATGTACTCAATATCATATTTTTTTAAAAAATCTTTTCCAAATTCTCTCCAAATAAGTCCAAATGAACAATACGTAATATCATTTTCTCTTTTTTCGGCATCTGGTTGATGATGGTCATATTTTCCTCTTCCAACGTCATATATAAGTGTATTTTCTTGTACTTTATCGTAATTTATATAATTTGTTCTATATACTTTAACATCACCTAAATACATATCTAAAAATGCTGTTGAGAAAACTTCATCAGCATGCATTGTTCCGCTATGAGTTATACAATTTGCAAATTGTTCTTCCTTAACTATACTTATCATAATTACCTCTTATCTCTTTTTACTATCATTAATAATCTAAATATTTGAAGAAGTGTTGCTGCAACTGATGCGACATATGTTAAGGCAGCTGCAAATAACATTCCTCTACTTGATTTTAATTCATTGTCTTCAAGTTTTAATTCTTTTAATTGTTTTAACCCTCTTCTTGATGCATTAAATTCAACTGGTAAAGTTATTAATTGGAATAGTAAAATTACTAATTCAAATATTATACCTATTATAATTAAATCTGTTATTCTTGATATAAGACCTATTAATATAGCAATATAACCTGCTTTTGATGATAAATTTACAAGGGGAATTATTAGATTTCTAAATCTCAAAAATAAATAATTATTTTTGTCTTGAATAGCATGTCCACATTCATGGGCTGCAACTGCTACTGATGCTATTGAAGATGTATTATATATATCTGATGATAATCTAACCACTTTACTTCTTGGATCATAGTGATCACTTAACATACCATATGTCTCTTCAACTTTTACATTTTTTAAATCATTATTATCAAGAATTTTTCGCGCAACTTCACGTCCAGTCAAATTCTTTTTTACTGATATTCGTTTTGTTTGATTATACTTATGATTTATAAAAAACTGGGCACCTAATGTAATTGCAATTGATAAAATTATAAAAATATATTCGATTCCATAACCATACATATACATATAAACATCTCCTTATTGGCAGTATAATTATATCACAAAAAGTGTCCTAATAAAAGAACAGTTTATTTTACTTTTGATTTTCTATGACACAATCTGCTCTGCTACTTTAATACCATCTATTGCTGCTGTTGTAATTCCTCCTGCATATCCTGCTCCTTCACCGCATGGATATAGACCTTCTACTGATGAAGTTAGATTATCATCTCTTTCAATAATTACAGGAGATGAAGTTCTTGCTTCTATTCCTAAAAGTATTGAATCTTCTCTATCAAATCCTTTTATCTTTTTCCCAAAAACAGGTAGTGCTTCTTTTATTGAATCACTTATATATTTTGGAAGAATATTATTTAAATTAGATAAAGTATAATTACCTTTTGTATTTGGAATTATTTCTCCTAATTTAGTTGTTTTTATATTATTTTTAAAATCTTTATATAGTTGAATTGGAATATTACCTTTTCCTTCAATATATGCTTTTTCTTCTAGTTTTCTTTGGAGTTCAATTCCTCCAAATAATTTATTATCAAAATCATTAGCAGTTACATTTACAACAATAGCTGAATTTGAATTTACCTCATCTCTTTTATAATTACTCATTCCATTAATACATAGTCTATTTTCTTCGGATGAGGCATTTACTACAAAACCTCCTGGGCACATACAAAATGAATATACACTTCTATTATCTTTAGTAGTATAAGTTAATTTATAACTTGCTGGTTCTAATAATTTATAATTTTTTCCATATTGACTTTTATCAATCATTTCTCTTGGATGTTCTATACGAAGTCCTATTGCAAAGTTCTTTGGTTTCATTTTTATATTATTATCATTTAACATATAAAAAGTATCTCTTGCGGAATGTCCTATTGCAAGTACTACAATATCTGATAATATTTTTTCATTATCATTTACTACTACACCTTTTATTTTATTATTATCTATTATAAGATTTGTTACTTTAGAATTATATTTAAATTCTCCTCCTAAAGATATTATCTTATTTCGTATATTTATTATTACTTTTCTTAAGATGTCTGTACCAATATGTGGTTTATTTAAATACATTATTTCTGAAGGAGCTCCATTTTCTATAAATATTTCAAATACTTTTTTATGTCTATTTAATTTATCTTTTGTTAGTGTGTTTAGTTTACCATCACTAAATGTTCCTGCTCCTCCTTCTCCAAATTGAATATTTGATTCAGGATTTAGTTTATTTGTTTTAAAGAATTTTTCTACTGTATTTACTCTATCTTCTATTTTTTCTCCTCTTTCTAGAATAATTGGATTACAACCAGTTAGAGCTAACATATATGCACAAAATAGTCCTGCAGGTCCTGATCCTACTATTATTGGTCTACAGTTTAATTCTTTATTTTTTATAAATTCATATTTATTTTCTATATATTTAGAAATATTTTTTGTTATATGTATTTTATTCTCATTTTTTAGATTAAGAGCTAATTCATAAATAAACATTATATTATTTTTATCTCTAGCATCTATACTTTTCTTTAATATTTTATATTCTATTATTTCTTCTTTTTTATTTTTTAGTAATTTATATACTTTTTTTAAAATATACTCATTATTATCTAATGATATAGGTATTTTTACTTCTCTTATTCTAAGCATTATTTCCTCCTATATCTTTTCCTGATAATATTCCACTTATCCAACATTCTGTTAAGTTATAACCTCCACAATTACCATTAATATCTAAAAGTTCTCCTATTATATATAAATCTTTTACTATTTTAGATTCCATTGTATTAATATTTATTTCTTCTAAAGATACTCCCCCATTACATACTTGAGATGAATCAAATCCTTTTGTTGATGTTATCTCTACTTTAAAGTGTCTCAAAGAATTTATTAATTTTATTTTTTCTTCTTTAGTTAAATCATCATATTTTTTATTTCTATTTATATTTGACTCTTTTAATATAATTGGAATTAGTTTTTTATTTATAAATCCTTCTAGTAAACAATAAATATCTTTTTCTTTATTCTTTTTAGAATATTCATATAACCATGGAGATATTAATGTTTTTATAAATGGAACAAAGTTTATTTTCACTACATATTTTTTATTTTCAAGTAGCCCTCTACTAATAAAGTGGCTTAAATTAAAGATACATATTCCACTTAATCCATACTTAGTAAATTGGATTTTTCCTTCTTCTTTAGATAGATATTTTCCATCTTCAAATAATTCTAAGTAAACATCACTTCTTACTCCATCCCAATCTTTTAAATATTTTGAATTGGCATTTAATTGAACTAATGCTGGTACTGGTTTAATTATAGTATGTCCTAGTTTTTCTAAAATAGAGTATCCTTTTCCATCACTACCTGTTTTTGGATAAGCAAAACTTCCTGTTGCTAGTATTAATTTATCACATTCATACTCTTTATTATTTGTTTTAATAATAAACTTATCCTTTTTAATTATTTCTTCTACATAGGTATCATATATAACTTTAATTCCTAATCTATTTATTTCATTTACTAAGATATCTTTAATAGATATTGCTTGATTAGAATATGGATAATAATAACCATTTTTTATTTTAGGAACTATTCCTAAGTTATCAAAAAATTCTTTAGCCATAATAATATTATCATTACTTATGAATTCATTTACTAAATCAATATTATTACTATGATAATTATCTATACTATAAATTTCATTAAAGTAATTACATCTACCATTACCAGTTAATAATAGTTTCTTTAAAAGTGTATTATTTCTTTCTAAAATAATTACTTCATTATTCTTATTTTTAGCCTTTATAGCGGCAATTACTCCACTACATCCTCCACCAACAATAATTATTTTCATATGCCCAACTCCTTAATTTTCATATTATAACATATTTTAATTTTAACACAAAAATTATCTTGAGAAAAATCATAACTCATACTATAATGATATTGTAGATTTTAAAGGTGAGGGATTTTATGAAAAAGAATAAAAAAGTTAAAGAAAAAAATAAGAAGGTACTGATAATTTTATTCATATTTGTTGTAATTATTTTAGTATGTGGAATATTTGGATTTATTTTTTATAGAAAGAATACTCTTAAAATGATAAAAAATAATTATAATAAATATGTAGTAACCACTAGTAAAATAAAATTATATGATAATAAGAAAAAAGTAATTGGAACTATTTATAAAGATTATAAATTGGAACTTGAAGAGATAAAGAACTTATCTGATAAAAATAAATATTTTAAGATTAAAGGTACAGATTATTATATAAGTTATAAGAATATTAAAAAAACAAAAGAATTTAGTGAGACAAATAATTCTTCTAAATATGTAGTTTTTAATAAGAATATTAAATCTAGTAAAACTGTTTATTTATTTAGTGAAAAAGATAAAGTTATATCTTTAAATAGTATCAATCTTCCTATTTTATATAAAGATAAAGATAATTACTATGTAAATTTCTTAAATAATATTTTCTCTATTAAGAAAGATAAGAGTATAAAGGAAGTTAATAGTAATAATACTAAAGATAAGGTATCAGAATATGTAAGTGTTTTATATTATGAAGCAATTACTAGTAATTGTGAGGTTGCGAATTGTTTTGATATTAATACTTTAAAGGCTCATAGTGATAAATTAAAAGAAAATGGTTATTATTTTATTACTAAGGATGAATATATTAATTACATTAATGGATATTTAAGATTAAAAGAAAAAGCAGTTTTATTACTTACAAGCAAAGAGACTGAGGAAGTTAAAAATATTAATAAAGAGTTAGGTCTTAATATTGGTGTTGTTAGTGATAAAGATAAGATTAAATTTGAAGATACAAATAAAAAATCTACTCCAAATGATGATCATAATAAATTAAATAGATATTCTATTAAATATTATTCTAGTATTGATAATATTGTTAAGATGGCTAATGGAGAAGAAGTTCATGAAGAGGAACCTAAAAAGAATACTAATCAAGGAATCGCTGTTCTAAATTATCATTTCTTCTATGATCCAGCTACTCAAGAATGTAATGAAACTATTTGTTTAAAAACTGATATGTTTAGATCTCACCTACAATATTTAAAAGATAATGGTTATAAAACTCTTACTATGAAAGAATTTGTTAATTGGATATATGGAAGAATCGAACTTCCTGAAAAATCTGTTTTAATTACTGTTGATGATGGAGCGATGGGTACTGGAAGACACAACGGTAATCATTTAGCAACAATTCTTAATGAATATCAAATGCATGCTACCCTATTCTTAATTGCTGGATGGTGGGATATAAATAATTATAAAGATTCTCCATATCTAGAAATTCAATCTCATACTTATGATATGCATCAAAAAGGGCCTTGTGGGGAGGGACAATTAGTATGTGCTAATTATGATCAAGCTAAGGCTGATATTCAAAGTTCTTTAAATATAATTGGAGATAATACATCATTCTGTTATCCATTCTATCAATATGATGATGAGGCAATTCAAGCTATAAAAGATTTAGGATTTAAGGTCGCATTTGCTGGAGGAAACAGAAAAGCTACAAGAAGTAGTAATAAGTATTTAATACCAAGATATCCAATATATAATGATCATACTGCAAGTGATATTGCAAGAATGGTAAATTAAAAATGACTAAAAATAATTAGTCATTTTTTTGTGAATATTTAATTAAATCTTTAGAAAAAAATATTAATCTCTAAAATATTCTTTTCTATATTGCTTAGGTACTTCTCTTCTGATAGATTCAATTTCTTTACCTAATATTTCTTCTTCATTATAAACAATACTCATATTTCAACTCGCTTTCAAAAATATATAAATGCTAAAAACGCAATTATTGTATCATTTTTTTATTTTATTAAAACAATTACATTTTCTTTTAAGCGTAACCTGTTATTTCTTTTTTATTTTCTCTCTTGCTTTTAGAAATTCATCAAGATATTCTGTCCATTCTGGTGCATTCTCTTCACTAAACAGATGATATAAAAAATCTACAACTATTTGGTGTCTTTTTATTGCTTCTTCTTTTCCAGAATTAGTTAACATCAAATCTTTAAGTTTTAATACTTTTTCAAAAATGTGGCATACACTACTATCAGCACATTTTCTGTTATATTTTTCAGCAGTCATATTTTCAATTGGAAAAATATTCTTATCAAAAAAGGGTTTTCCATTCTTTGTAGTATATTTATAAATTCTTAAAATTCCAGTTACCCCTAGGGCATCACACATATCTGCATCTGATGCTATTTTACCTTCAAGAGTCGGTGGATAATAACCTTTTAATCTCTTACTGTATCCAAAGTTATTAAGAGCAAGACACACCTGTTCTTTAACATCTTTTTTAACATTACACTCATCCATAATTCTTACTGCATTTGTAAGTTTTTGAGCATTCTCTAGTCCAAATAATTTATAATCATCTACATCATGTAGTAGTGCTATTAATGATACTATTTCTTCATTGGCATGTTCTTTTTTTGCAAATTTTAATGATAAATCTACTACCCTATTTATATGGTCCATCCCATGCCCAGAATCATCTTTACTTAATAATTCTACTACTTTTTTTCTAACATCTTCTACCATCTATATTACCTTTATTTAACTTTACTTTTTTATTAGCTTTTTATCATTCCATACTTCATTTATATGTTGAGTTAATGCCATAATAAATGCATCTCTTGTTAGATCAATTCTATTAATTACATCGTTTGTTAAAAAACTAATTCCACCTTTTCCACTTCTTAAATCATTTTCTTCAAATATTTTATCCATTACTTTGCTTAAATCTGTAGAAAGTATTTCTTCTACATATCTATCTGGGACTGGAAAAGCTTGACTTGTTCCCCAACTTTCGTAGCCATTTTTATCTTTTATAACTGCAATATTTATTATAATCCATTTTCCTAATAAATTAGTTATTCCTGATTCAACACCTAAAAAGTATTCGGCATCGATTTTGTTGTCTTTTGCATATTCTATTAAATTATCAACTCGATTTCTTGCGCCTTCATATATTTCATTGTTAAGTGGTTGTTCACTAACATTTGATGATACGGGTATTCCTTTAATATCAATACTATCAAAATAATTTTCAAAAGCATCTTTTGCTCCTTGAATTTTTCCTGGGTTTTTTGTTCCTATTAATATCTTCATTTTCTTCTCCTTATTTACTTCTTAATTTATTTTTATTATATTAAAAGCAGGCAAAAAAGTAAAATAAATTAAACTTTACTTTTTATATACTTTATTCGTATTTTTATTTTCTAATTTTAAGGCTTCTTCTGTTAGTTTCCAAATTTCATTATTAGTTTTTACTACATTCCATACAGGTTTATTATCTTCAAAAGATTGATGTATATAATAAAGAATTATATCTTCTTCACTTTGAATACATATTTTAATATCACATTCATTTTGTTCTTTTATGCTTCTTCCTATATCATCAAATTTCATATTAATATAGATATTTGCATTTGATTCGTCACCACTAGTTAATCCTCCATGTCTATAAAAAGTATTTTCAGTATTAAGTTCATATAAAGGTTTTGTAATATTTTTATTAGTTATTGAATTAATATTTTCACTTATAAATTTAGATGTATATATATCTTCTTCTGTAGTTAATGTTTTTTTACTAAATGGTGAAAAATCTCTTAAAGTAAAATCTATTCCAAAAGCATCATAATAAGGTTTCATATTTTGAAACATGAAAGTTTTAATTTTATAGATGCTACTAAAATCATTGTATTCTCCTTCTTTATGAAATACTGCATCATCTAAAACTAAAATATCCATTGGATAGATTGTATAACCTCTTTTATAAGTACTTGTCATATTATCAAGTATATCTTCCGTAAAATTTGGATTTAAATATTTTATTTTTCCTTTTATTATTTCATCTAATTGCTTATATAATTTAGTTTTATCTTCTTTATGGATATCATCTATATTACTTATAGAATTAACGCATATTTGGGCACTTCTAAGTAAAACACTTATTTTATGATTTCTACCATAAAAATTAAAGTCTTCTATTTGAAAATCACTTGTTCTTATTGCTTCTATTTTTTCTTTTATATCTTCTATTGTATTAGTTTTATTACTCATATTAAAAGTTCTCCTTTAAATTGTTTACTATTATAACACGTATAATGTATTTAGTAAATTGATGAAGTTGCAAATCATGAATTTACAAGTATAATATTATTACTCTTTTTAGAGTAAATTTATGCGATTGAGTTTAGGCAGATTATAACACGGGT